>Ga0206103_100145_pt1 | contig 52551 bp, 46 predicted proteins | sample 1B5Ametagenome_FD_148638 | JGI IMG/M metagenome (GOLD analysis project Ga0206103, IMG submission 148638) | Enriched microbial communities from leaf-cutter ant dump, University of Wisconsin, Madison, United States - 1B5A | ecosystem: Environmental > Terrestrial > Nest > Insects nest > Nest dump... | reverse complement strand
CCGCTGAATCATTCAACTCCAAAATAAAAAAGTTTAGAGCAAACTTTAGAGGGGTTAGAGACAAAACGTTTTTCCTCTTCAGATTAAAAAATATTTTTGCTTAACCCACAAGTTTTGTCCCTGATCCAAGTTTTGTCCCTGATCCAAAGTTAACCCAAAAGGAACCGACAGAAAATGGAAAACCCCGTAAGACCGAGATCATACGGGGTTTTCTTTTTCCGAAACATTTTGTTCAAAAAACCGGACAAGCCGACTTTTCGGGTAGCTGTTATCAGTCTAAATCTTTGCTGAAAATTAATCCGAGGAAAAATTTACCGCGATCGAAAAAGCGAATACAGCCTGCTTCGAAAACTGAGACAGATTTGTGCGTTAGTTAAGCGGGAACGTTCAGAGATTCCGTATGGAAATTCGTTCACTGCAGCCACCTTGGTGAAACTGAAGCTAGAGCAGAAACCCCTTCGGCCAAATCTTCTCAATCGTGTCGGAATTGAAACTTCATCGAATTCATGAGAAAAAGATTCCGTAACAAAAAGACACTATTTGAAAGAACATCAGTTCTTATCAAAACGATTTTAAAATTAAACTCTTAATGAAAAGAACTTCAATTTTCTTCTTTGGTCTTCAAACGAATTCTTCGGAAGAATCATTTTGATATTTCAAAGATAGATTCTGTTTTTAATTCTGACAAATAAATTTCATTCTACTTATTCACAATCACTTAACCGAGGTTATCAACAATTGTTCATAAGTCTGACGAGCGCCGAATTCAGAAGAATCAACCGATTTTAAGCTGTCAGTTTTTTGGCTTTTTCAACAATTGCAGATGCATCCAAACCGTACTTTTTCATCAGTTCGGCAGGTGTTCCGCTCTCTCCAAAAGAGTCATTTACCGCCACAAATTCCTGTCTGACCGGATATTTCTCTGTCAAAAGTCGTGAAATGCTCTCACCCAAGCCGCCAAATTTGTTGTGTTCTTCACAGCTGACGATCTTTCCTGTTTTCTTAACAGAATTCAGAATAACTTCTTCGTCCAATGGCTTAATGGTGTGAATATTAATCAGTTCCGCAGAGACTCCCTGTTCTTCAAGTGTATTGCATGCAATCATCGCTTCCCAAACCAGATGACCGGTCGCAACAATGGTCACATCGCTTCCTTCCTTAATCATAATCCCTTTTCCGATTTCAAACTTCTGATCTGCAGCCGTGAAAACAGGAATCGACGGACGGCCAAATCTCAGATAAACCGGACCATCATGTTCCGCAATGGCAAGTGTCGCCGCTTTGGTCTGGTTGTAATCGCAGGTATTGATTACGGTCATTCCGGGCAGCATCTTCATCAGACCGATGTCTTCAAGAATCTGGTGGGTCGCACCGTCTTCGCCCAAAGTCAGACCGGCATGAGATGCACATATTTTTACATTTTTTCCAGAATAAGCGATCGACTGACGCACCTGATCATAAACCCTTCCGGTTGCAAAATTCGCAAAAGTTCCGGCGAACGGAATTTTTCCGCCGATGGTCAGACCCGCTGCAACGCCCATCATATTGGCTTCTGCAATTCCCATCTGAAAAAACCGTTCCGGATTTTCTTTTTTGAAAGTTCCCATTTTGAGCGAATCGGTCAGATCGGCGCAAAGACCGACCACATTCGGATTTGTTCTTCCCAATTCGGTGAGTCCGTCACCAAAACCGCTGCGGGTATCCTTTTTCTCTGTATAATTTAAATCGATCATCTCAATAGTCTTTTAATTCGGTTTCGGGATTTTGTTCCAATGCAATTGCAAGCTGTTCGTCATTTGGCGCTTTTCCGTGCCATGCATGGGTACCCATCATAAAATCAACTCCGTTGCCCATTTCTGTATGCAAAAGGATTGCGATCGGCAGTCCCTTTCCGGTTTCTGATTTTGCTTTTTCAAGAATTTCAATCACCTTTTCTGTATTGTTTCCTTTTTTTTCTTCCAAAACCAACCAGCCAAAAGCAGCCAGTTTCGATTTCAGATCGGTGGTATCGAGCACATCTTTTGTGTCACCGTCAATCTGACGACCGTTGTAATCGATGGTCGTAATCAGATTATCAACTTTATTGGCAGAAGCATACATAAAAGCTTCCCAGTTCTGACCTTCGTTCAGTTCGCCATCTCCCTGAAGCACATAAACCAGTTTGTCATCATGATTCAGTTTTTTGGCAAGTGCAGCTCCAATGGCAACCGACAGCCCCTGACCGAGCGAACCGGTCGCAATCCTCACACCCGGAAGTCCTTCGTGAGTTGTCGGATGTCCCTGAAGTCTTGTATTTAATTTTCTGAAAGTATTCAGTTCTTCGACCGGAAAAAACCCGAATCTTGCCAGTGTGCTGTAATAAACCGGCGAAATATGTCCGTTCGAAAGAAAGAACAGATCCTCTCCTGTTCCGTCCATTTTAAAATCGATCGAATAATCCATCACTTTTCCGTAAAGCGCAGTAAAAAATTCGGCACAACCGAGCGAACCGCCCGGATGACCGCTGTTCACCGCATGAACCATCCGCAGTATATCCCGTCGGGTTTGCTGCACATGGGTCTGTAATTGTTCTAAAGTCATTTCTGAAAATTTGTATGCAAAAATAAGCTTTTGAATTCAGATACCCGATGACCATTCCTGCTTTTATATAAAGAATTGAGGTCGAGTTTTCAACAAATCATCAATTTGTCGGGGTTTTAATTTTTTTCAAAAGTTTTTTGAAAGGCGGTCGGAATAAAATCAATCAGATCGGTTGCAATCAGCGATTCTTCACCCATTTCATCCGCAGCCAGATCACCGCACAAACCGTGCAGATAAACACCGAGAATGGCAGCATCTTTTGGTTCATAACCTCTGCCGAGCAGACCTGCGATCATTCCGGTCAGCACATCGCCGCTGCCCGCAGTCGCCATACCCGGGTTGCCGGTCGAATTGAAATAAGTTTTTCCGTCGGGCGTGTGAATCTGACTGAAAGCTCCTTTTGAAACCACGATCAAACCAAATTCCCGGGTGAGATTTTTAATTTTTTCAAATTTCTCAATGCTGTCATTCCAACTGCCCACCAGTCTTTCCAACTCTTTATCGTGTGGGGTAATGATCGTATTTTCGGGCAGTATCTTGAGCAGATTTCTGTTTTTTGACAGCAGATTGATTCCGTCTGCATCGATAATGATTTTCTCGTTTTCAAATTCATTTTCTGACAAAAACTGTTCAAAACCGTATTCTGTCCGTTCATCCGTTCCCAAGCCCGGACCGATTGCAATGGTGTCAAAACGGTTGATTTTTGGAAAGCCGATGATTTTGTCATCGGAAAAATCGGTCATCAGCATGGCTTCCGGAAAAAGTGATTGAAGAACACTGCTTCCGCATTTCGGAATATAAGCGGTCACGAGACCGGCACCGCAGCGCATGGCTGCCTTGGCACTGAAAAATACAGCACCCATTTTTCCCTGACTGCCGCCGATAACCAACAGATTTCCATAATTGTATTTGTAGCCGAAACGATCTCTGAGTTTTTTCAAACTTGAAACCGAATCCGAATCGGTAAAATAAAAATCTGTCGATTGGGATTCAATTGAATTCCGGTCAAAACCGATATCCAGAATTTCAAAATCTCTGATATTTTTTGAATTCTCAGGCAGCAGCATCGACAGTTTGGGTGAATCAAAAGTCAGGCAGAGATCGGATTGAACAATTGAATCCTCTGAAGAATTCAAACGGTCGCAAAACATGCCCGAAGGCAGATCGACCGAAATTATTTGACATTTTGAATGATTAATTTTTTCAATTACTTTTTTCAAACCGCCTTCCACAGGACGATTTAATCCATAGCCAAAGATAGCATCGATAACCACCGGCTGTTTTGAAAAGTCAAAATCGGTATGCTCGTCAAAACATTCAATTTCAACACCTGTTTCTTTCAGTTTTTTCTGATTGGTCAAATTATCTGTCGAATAATTTTCGGATTTTAAAAGATAAACTTTTGGATTTGAGCCGCCGTTTTTTATCAGTCTTGAAAGCACCAGACCGTCACCGCCGTTGTTTCCCGAACCGCAAAAAATTACAAAATCAGTATTTGAAATTTCATGTTTGAGTTTAATCTGATCAAAAACGGCAGTTGCAGCTCTTTTCATCAGATCGATCATTTCGATATTTTGTTTGGCTGCAGTTTCTTTTTCTACAATTTTTAACTGTTCGGGACTGAGTATTTTCATAACAAATTCAATTATTTTTGATTGAATAAAAAGTTTAAATCTAAAATTACGACTTTAATTGCGAAAATTCATAAAAACAAAACTGTTTCTGTCGGAACCTGTACAGTTTACTGTATGTCAGTTTGTTTTGACCGATTTATCATTCCGAAAACAAAATCAGTCTGTCTCAAAATTCCGGTTTTAAAGTATCATTATTTTACAATGTAAATATTCTGTACATATAGGTTCTAATCTGAAAGGCACATTAAAAAACAGTTTTCTATTTTTGGTTTAAAATTCAATAATATGAAATACATAAACTACTTACTTGCCGGTCTGTTCTGCAGCCCGCTATTTTTTAATCTTCAGGCACAAAGTCCCGGAAATGCATTTACAGAAGGATTCAATATTGCAGTGGATGAGGGATATCAGTGTGTTACCGACCAACAGCGCGAATTGAGCAATCAAAAGATTGCGGAAAGCATTCAAATGTTAAAAGATCAGGGCAAATTGTTTTACAATGAAGCTTCAAAACCCGATTACATCCAGTTCGCCTGGCCTTTAAAAAAGGCTGAAGGCGTTGGTTACAACCAGATCTGGGGAGTTTCGAATTTCGTGGATCATCAGGGAGGCTCCGGGATCAAAGATTATTTCTGCCAGGAAAAGACCTACAACGGACACCACGGAACAGACATTTATCTGTGGCCGTTCTGGTGGTATGCAATGGATCACGATCAGGCAGAAATCATTGCAGCAGCCGATGGTCAGATTTTGTACAAATTTGACGGGAATTATGACCGCAGCTGTGTGATGGGATCGGGTGACTGGAATGCGGTATATGTACAGCATGCCGACGGTTCGATTGCCTGGTACGGACATATGAAAAACGGTTCGCTGACCACTAAAAATGTAGGCGATACGGTCAGTAAAGGAGAATTTTTGGGGAATGTGGGAAGCTCGGGCAGTTCGTCCGGTCCGCATCTCCATTTTGAAATTCACAATTCGAGCAATCAGCTGATCGATCCTTTTGAGGGCAGCTGTAATCTTCTGAACAGCGAATCCTGGTGGGAAGACCAGCTTCCGCACGATAAACCGACAATCAATGCAGTGCTGACTCATTCTGCATATCCTGTTTTTCCGGATTGTCCGCAGCAGGAAGTTACAAATCTGAAAAATTATTTTGAAACCGGAGAGTCCGTTTATCTGGCAGTCTATCTGACCGATCAGGAGGCCGGGTCAACAATGCATCTGAAAGTAACAAGACCGAATGGAACAATATTGAATGAGTGGGATGCAGCTCTGACCGAAAATTATCAGCTTTCTTACTGGTTCTGGATAGCCAATCCCGATATGAACGGGAACTGGAAATGGGAAGCTACATACAAAGGCGTGACAGTTGTTCACGATTTTTATGTCGGTGTGATGGGAACTGCAGAAAATGAAATCAAAGATTTTAAAGCTTTCCCGAATCCGGTTTATGAACTGATCAATCTGCAGTCACCGGATAAAATTGTTGATATTCAAATCATTGATGCACAGGGAAGGACAGTCAAGCACATCAGCAGTCTGTCGGGTATCGACAAAGTGGATGTCAAATCGCTTCCGGCTGGATTTTATGTGATCAAAGCATCAGATATACAGAAGAAGACTTCGGCTGTAAAAATTATGAAAAAGTAATCCAATACCCCCCCCTTCTATAGAAAAAACCGGCAGCGCCCTCGTTTCAATTGCCGGTTTTTTTTTTGATTCTTAAAGTTTGGTGAATATCAGTGTGGTCGTCGTTCCGAGTGAGGTTGCTGAAATCCTGAACTGACTGTGATTTCCGGATTCGATTTCCGGGGTAAATGTCTCGGGCAGTATGGATTCAAATCCTTCAGTGGTCACAATGACTTTGTACGAATCGCCGTTCTTTTCCCAGGTTCCTCCGATGGTTTCCATCAGATGACACGGATGATCGGTAGTTTCGCCCCATACATCTTCAACAAAAATTCCTCCGCTTACAAATTTCACACTGCCTTTGAACATACAATCGCCGGAAATGTCCTGTGGTGCTCCATTGATCAGTTTTCCGGTCACTTTCCAGGTTCCTACAATTGAGAATGGCGGCTCAGAAGGTCCGTCATCATCAGAACTGCAACCGATAAAACTTAGTCCAAAACCGATTACCAGCAATAATCCGAGTAGTTTTTTCATTTTTTTTGATTTTTAATTTAATAACAGCAAACTTCGGTCTTTATTGCCGGAAATGAAAAATTATTCACTGTACCATTCTCCTCTGTGTGGTTTGAGTGCATTTCTGACCGGAATCAGTTCATCCTCATCGACCACCATAAAGCAGATTGATTCGTTTTCTGCAAAATGTTCCACACCTGTGATATTATTTTTCAAACCATCCTTTTCTATAAATTCCTTCAAGTGTTCCTCCTGGTGTTCGGCCGTCTTATTTGCGTCAGGACCAAAAAAGTCCCAGATTAGTTTTAATTTTTTCATGGCTCAAATTTAAAAATAGTTTTGAAGAATAAGCGATGGAATTGTCTTTTATATTATGGATTTTGGATTAATTCTATTACAAATTTCATTAAAAATTAACATGTCATTCCAAATAAATTAAAGTCGGTCAGTTGACGAATGGCTGTATGTTTTTGTACCTTTGCACATTCAAATGAAAAATCCGATTTCCTCATACAATCCAAAGGAGTATATACTAATCAAAGGTGCAAAACTCCACAATCTGAAAAATATAGATTTGGCCATTCCGAAGAACAAACTGGTGGTCATCACCGGTCTGTCGGGCTCCGGAAAATCGTCGCTTGCATTTGACACGCTTTATGCCGAAGGTCAGAGAAGATATGTCGAAAGTCTGTCTTCTTATGCACGTCAGTTTTTGGGAAAATTGGACAAACCTCAGGTTGATTACATCAAAGGAATCGCGCCCGCCATTGCAATCCAGCAAAAAGTCATCAGCTCAAATCCGAGATCGACGGTCGGAACTACCACAGAGATTTATGATTATCTGAAACTGCTGTATGCAAGAACCGGAAAGACTTATTCTCCTATTTCGGGTGAATTGGTTCAGAAAGAAACGGTTACGGATGTGATTGATCATATACAGTCATTGCCGATCGGCTCAAATCTGCTGATTCTTTCACCTTTATATAATACCGGCGACAGATCGTTTTCGGAATTTCTGAAAATTCTTCAGCAGCAGGGTTTCACGCGAATGGAAATCGACGGAAATCAGGTCAAAATCGAAGATCTGCTCGAATTTAATTTTGAACCAAAAGACGATGCATCGGTCAGATTGCTGATCGACAGGGTGATTACTCAGGATGATGAATCATTTTATCATCGTCTGGCGGATTCGGTTCAGACTGCATTTTTTGAAGGCAAAGGCGGGTTGATTCTGAAAAATACGGATGACAATTCAGAAAAGGATTTTTCAAGTTCATTTGAGTTGGACGGAATCACATTCAATGAACCCACCACTCATTTTTTCAGTTTCAACAATCCTTACGGCGCCTGTCCGACCTGTGAAGGTTACGGAAAAGTGATCGGGATCGATGAAAATCTGGTCGTTCCCAACAAAGGTCTTTCAATTTTTGAGGATGCAGTCGTTGCCTGGAAAGGCGATAAAATGAGCGAATGGAAAGATTATTTTATCAAAATCGCATCAAAACGGGATTTCCCGATTCACAGACCTTATTTTCAGCTGACCGAAGAACAAAAATATTTTCTGTGGCACGGCGATAAAGAATGGGAAGGAATCGACGGTTTTTTCAAAATGGTCGAATCAAACACTTATAAAATCCAGTACAGAGTGATGCTGTCGAGATACAGAGGAAAGACGCTCTGCCCGGACTGTAAAGGAAAACGACTGAGAAAAGAAGCCGGATATGTGAAAATCAACGGAAAATCGGTTCAGGATCTGGTCGATCTGCCGCTTGACGAACTCAAAGTCTTTTTTGACAGTTTGGAACTGACTGAATACGAAAACAAGGTTGCAAAAAGAATACTGATTGAAATCCGAAACCGTATCGGTTTTCTGCTGGATGTCGGTTTGGGTTATCTGACTTTGAACAGAGCATCCAATACTTTGTCGGGTGGTGAAAGTCAAAGAATCAATCTGGCAACTTCGCTGGGCAGCAGTCTGGTCGGATCGATGTATATACTCGACGAACCTTCCATCGGTCTGCATTCGAGAGACACCGAAAGACTGATCGGCGTTTTGAAAAAACTGAGAGATTTGGGCAATACGGTGATTGTGGTCGAACACGATGAAGACATTATGCGGTCAGCGGATCATATCATCGATATCGGACCGGAAGCCGGAACACACGGTGGTGAAATCGTATTTGAAGGAAATTACAAAGAACTGCTCAAAGCAGATACGCTGACCGGAAAATATCTGAGTGGAAAAATGGAAATCGAAGTTCCAAAGAAAAGACTTCCGTTCAAAAATTATATCGAAATAAAAGGTGCAAGAGAAAACAATCTGAAAAATATCGATGTCAAATTTCCGCTCAATACTTTGACCGTCATCACAGGTGTGAGCGGTTCGGGAAAAAGTACGCTGATGAAGGATATACTCGCTCCGGCACTACAGCGCGAACTTGGAATTTACGGAAACAGAATCGGTGAATTTGATGCTTTGGAAGGTTCAGTTTCAAAAATTCAGAGCCTTGAACTGATCGATCAGAATCCGATCGGAAAATCTTCAAGATCCAATCCGGTGACTTATGTGAAGGCTTATGACGAAATCAGAAATCTGTTTGCAAAACAAAAAGCAAGCAAACTGATGGGATTTCAGCCCAAACATTTTTCATTCAATGTGGACGGCGGACGCTGCGATACCTGCAAAGGCGAAGGTACGATCACCATAGAAATGCAGTTTATGGCGGATGTTGAACTCGAATGCGATACCTGTCACGGTGCGAGATTCAAAAAAGAAATTCTGGAAATTAAATTTCACGAAAAAAATATTTCGGACATACTCCACATGACGATTGATGATGCGGTTGAATTCTTTAAAAAATACAATGAGGAAAAAATTGTCGAAAAACTGCTTCCGCTTCAGGAAACCGGTTTGGGCTATGTGCAGCTCGGTCAGTCATCCAACACTTTGTCGGGCGGTGAAGCGCAAAGAATCAAACTCGCATCCTTTCTCGGAAAAGGACATTCTCATCAGCATACCTTATTTATATTTGACGAACCTTCGACCGGTCTTCATTTTCATGACATCAAAAAACTGCTGAAAGCTTTGCGTGCACTGATTGAAATCGGTCATACCGTTTTTGTAATCGAACATCACCCCGATATCATCAAATCGGCTGACTGGATTATCGATCTCGGGCCCGAAGGCGGAAAAGGCGGCGGGAACATCACAGCACAGGGAACGCCCGAAGACATTGTAAAAGTCAGGGAATCCTATACCGGAAAATATCTGAAAGAAAAACTAAACTGAATTATTTGCTTTTTCTTCCCAATGGTTTTTTGGGTGATTTTTTGAAACGGTTTTCCAAAATCGGATACTTTTTGAACATTTCGAGCTGAAGCGATGCATTCATTTCAGTGGCTTTCAAAAACATGCTTTTGCCCATTTCCTCATTTCCAAGCAGATAATAACAATTACTCAGCTGATAATAAAGCTCGGCACGGTTAAAATATTTTTGCGCCTGATGAACCGCTTCGATTGCTTTCTGATAATCACCAATCGTAATCAGCACTTCAACCAGACCAAGCCAGTTAAAGAAATTATTGGGTTCCAATTCGATCAGTTTGTAATAATCGAGCGATGATTCTTCGAGTTTGCTCAACTGTATGTGCAGATAGGCTCTTCGTTTCCACATATCCGGGTTTTGGCCATCGAGTTCCACTCCCCTGTTCAGATAGAAAAGTGCTTCTTCGTAATTTCCGAGACTCTCGTACAAATCAGAAGTCGCTGTCCACACCTGCGGCAGCTGCGGATCTTCATGCAGCGCCTGATGATAGGATTTCAGTGCTTTGAACGGCAATCCGAGTTTGACATAACAATTTCCGATTTTCAAATAAGTAAAACCTGCAGAATCGTCGAGTTCGAGCGTTTCTTTATAAACTTCTATCGCGGCTTCGTAATCATCGAGTTTTTCAAGACAGGCGGCCTTTTGGGTATAAGCCATGATGCTTTTCGGATTGATCAGCGTCACATAATCAAACGCGCGATGTGCCTGTTCATAATCTTTGAGCTGCATATAAACCTCGCCCAATTGTGACCAGGCAAGTTCCGAATAAGGTTTCAGATCGATGTATTCATTCAGAAATTCAATCAGTTCTTTTGGCCGGTGAAGTTCGTCATAACACTGGACACACGAAAAGAATGCAAATTCATCGTCGGGATCGAGTTCAAGCGCCTGTTTGAAATTGTACAGCGCATGATCGGTTTCGTTCAGATTCAGATATTCGTTTCCGAGACAGTTGTATATATATTCCTGATCTTCACCCGATTCGAGTGCTTTTTCAAAAAATCCGATTGCCATTCTCGGATTTTCTTTCATCGACCAATAACGGCCGACCGCAATCAGATAATCCAAATCATTTTCGGCGGTTTCCTTCAGTTCGGAAATCAGAAAAGAAGCTTCCTTCAGCCGGTTTACCGCCAGCAGATATTCAAGTTTCTTGATCTGGATGTCGATGCTCGACGGATACATTTCAATCGCATAATCGATTGCTTTTTTTGCGTAGGGCAAGTCGCCCACATCGAGATAATAGGCTATGATTTCGTAAAATTCATCCGTTTCAAAATAATAATGCGCTTTGTTTTCAAGCATCTGTTCAAAACGGCTGATTAAACCATCATTCATAAATTCATCGTCCATAGCACGAAGTTAGTCAATACCGAAAAGCATTTAATCAAAACCCAAACCATTTTTGCACAATCAATCAACAATCGGGAAAATCGGCCAAGTTGTCGGTTCAAAATGAGTTTTGAAAAAGAATTGACATAACTTTGCAGCATGGTACAGACGCCCGTTTATTTTGACCGGATATTTGAAAAACTCAATGAGATACTGACCAAAAAGAAACCGAATCTCATTATCGTACTGGCAGACGAAAACACCCACAATCTGTGTGTGCCGCTGCTGCTGTCTGAAATTGAAACCGATTCTCAGATTGAACTGGTTGAAATTCCGGCAGGCGAATCAGCCAAAAATCTTGATATTGCCATTCAAATCTGGGAAACACTTGCAGAATTCAAAGTCGACAAAAGCAGTCTGCTGATCAATCTCGGCGGCGGAATGGTCACCGATTTTGGCGGTTTTGTCGCTTCTGTTTACAAACGCGGAATCCAATTCATCAATATCCCGACTTCGCTGCTTGCAATGACTGATGCTGCATTTGGCGGAAAAACCGGTCTGGATCTGAACGGAATCAAAAATCTGATCGGTGTGTACAATTTTCCGCTGGCAACACTGGTTCATCCCGGATTTCTTGAAACACTGCCCGAACGCGAATTTCGGTCGGGTCTTGCCGAAATGCTCAAACACGGACTGATTTATGACCGTGAACACTGGCAGAACATCATCGGGATCAATCTGCCAAATCCGGAATCAATTGGCGGACTGATCAGAGATTCTGTAAACATCAAACTTGAAATCGTTGAGAAAGATCCGTTTGAAAAAGGTTTGAGAAAAATTCTCAATTTTGGGCATACGATCGGTCATGCGGTTGAAAGCGAATCAATGACCACCGGGAATCCGCTGCTGCACGGCGAATCGATTGCAATCGGAATGCTGGTGGAAGCTGTATTGAGCGCCGAAAATGAACTGATTGGAAAATCTGAGCTTGATGAAATTTTTTCAAATCTGATCCGACTGTTTGGAAAAACAAAGATTGACGAATCAAAAATCCCGAATCTGATCGGCTGGATGGAAAATGACAAAAAGAAAAGCGGCGACCGTATGAATTTCAGTCTGCTTGACGGAATCGGAAAATCGAGATTTGATATTACGCTCAGTCGGGAACAGATCGCCGAAGGAATCAGGATTTATAACCGGATGATTGAGAATTACCGAATTTAGAATTAAATAACAATTTCTGTTCGTAAGCACAACTAACTGTAGAAAAAAAATAATCAGGAATTGCGAAAAGACATTTAAATTATCTTTATTAAATGAAATTAAAGAATGTGTTTAATTTTAATATAAAAAAAAGATTAATTGAAAAATTAATTTAAAGATTATATAACTCAATTTCTTTAGGCTTAAAAGATTTTCTCCATATAATTGAGCAGGACTCTATTAAAAATTCATTAAACATTTGATGGTTGTCTATTTTTACTTTTACTTTATATTCTATATTTGGCTCAAACCAAGATTCTTGTGCTAAATTGATAGTAGGACTATTTGAATATAAATCCTTTTGTTTATTTATATTTCCTTTTTTATAATCAAAGCGAAAATGATAAACATGATTTCCAGGTATTTCTTCACATGTAATTGTCATATCATAATCTGAGAGTTCTTTATTACAATCAAGTATTTGAATTCCTATTTTATCTGGAGTATTAAATTCGCAAGGTACTTCTGGATAATAATAATAATACCTTGGATCGTTATCAATCATGACTTTGACAAAATAATGCCTATTGGGGTTCAACCAACCATACTCAATTAAATTAATTGTTTTATTTGTAGTATGAATATGATTTGAAGTTGCATCAGAGTATAGAGTGGCATTAGAATCAATTCGAAAATGATATATTGGGTTTGATGTATGTTCAGGCGGGACAGTTTTTGTCGTTAAGGTCATATCATCTACTGTTAGGTCCTTATAACAATCTTCATCAATTATACTTATTGTTTTATAAATCCAAACATTATCATAATAGACAACTCTTTTAGAAACACTTGTATTTCTACTCCACCAATGAGCCTTATATATTCCAATTTTAAAGTATACGGGTACTCCATTCGGGTAATTTATATTACCTACATCTGGTAATGTTTGCTCATTCTCCTTTGAAACAACAAGTTTTCCATCTTTCCAAACCTTTAATTTCCCACTACTATGAGTAGAAAACACCACGTTAAATCTCCAATTAACCCATTTCCCTTTTTCAACTGTTGCATCCTCTGAAAGCAAAAAATTATTAACCACACCACTTTCATTGTCTGAAATTGGGTTCTGGCTTATAACCCAATGATTACAATGAATCTGTAAAGAAAGAGGAGGTTTTTTAAACCCTGAATAATCATTCGTTGTAATATGCCATTGACCAACTACTTCATAATTTAGAAGTTCTTGATTATCACAATTAATCGATTCAAATATAAAATCATCATCATTATTAGGAATAAAAATGTCAAAAGCAAACCAATATTCCTCATCAGGCATAAAATCGGTTCCTCCTTGCCATGGCCAATCCCAAGTAGCAATTTCATTTCTTGTAATATTATTATAAAACTCACCAATTGGAATCCAATTCTCATCATTTGTTGGATTATATGCAGATGCTACAATAGCATTGTCAATTCTGTTAAGCTCAAATTTCATACTTTTATGATCTCCATTTCCAAAATCGCTCTTAATTGATGTAGTTTTAATTTTTTCAAATTCATCAATAAAGCCGTTTTGATTAAGATCTACATTTTCTGAATGAAAATGAGTCCATCTTTTAGGTGTATTGCTATTGTGTGGGTTTTTTTCTAAAAACTCAGAAAAATCTATATAATTAAAATCCTCTTGAAAAAATACTTGAGGAACTTGAGCAATTACATGATTTAACAATAAGAAAATAAATAAAAATAATAGCAGTTTTTTCATTTTTAAAAGTTTTAGAAGAAAAATAATTGAATCCTATTTATTATAATATTTTTAGCAATTCAATGTGAACAAATGGTATTCAAAGTTAAAGAAATTTTTTGTTTAAAACTATTGGACCTTGTTATTAACTTAAATAATTTATCTTTTTTCTAAATACCATTCCTATAAAGCTAAAATAAATAGAAAAATTTAATAATCAGACTATTGAAATCTAAAAATGATTTTAAATTTTTAACTTTATATCCGTTATGAAATTTCTTTTTACAATATTGACTTTCGGCCTGATATTTTCATGTACTCAGTCGCAGTTAAATTCAAATCAAATGGAAAAATCAAATCAATATAAAGTTCAGAAATCTGAACAGGGATGGCAAGCCGAACTCTCACCCGAACAGTATCAGGTGCTGAGACAGGCAGCAACCGAAAGACCCGGAACCGGAAAATATTATATGCATTTTGACAACGGCGTCTATAAATGTGCAGCCTGTGGTGAACCTCTGTTTTCATCCGATTCAAAATTCAACAGCAGTTGCGGCTGGCCGAGTTTTGACAAGGAAATAGAAGAAGGAAAAATCGTTGAAAGAACCGATACTTCCCACGGAATGATCAGAACCGAAATCCTGTGCGGAAACTGCGGAAGCCATCTCGGACATGTCTTTGACGACGGACCGACAAAAACCGGACTGAGATACTGTGTCAACTCAATTTCACTTGATTTCGATCCCGATTCGGAAAAATAAACACCGATCTGAATTTTCGTTAAAATTATAAACCGGCTCTGAAGTCTTTGGTTTATTTTTGTCGGATGAATATCAGCCAAAAATCCTTTAGAATTGGCATCAGCCTGTTTATGATTACCATGCTGCTGTTTTTCCTGCTGCTGTTTGTATTTTCAACACAGGGAAGAATGACGGAAGCTCAGTATTTCAATTATTCGGTGATGATCAGTTGTTTTTTGCTGCCCGTCATCTATGCTGGTTTTGCATTTTATAATATTTACGGTGAAGCAAGCATCAGACCGCTGGGTTTCAGACACATCTGGCGACTTTCTTTCCTGCCGATGTTTATCGGCGGACTGCTGAGTCTTGCCGCCATCTTTGTGTTTTTCAACACTTCCGGAAGCTGGGCAGAAGACAGTCTGCAGCGCGGCTGGTACGATCTGATGACCGCCAATCCGAATCCCGAGTTTATTGAAAAAAATCAGGAACTGGTCAAAGCGATGAGCGATCCGAACAACAATATGTTCAGCTGGAAAGTCTTCTTTATTTCTTTTTCGGTGATTCTCTTTTTTTACTTTTTGATTTCGAGTATCTTCGCAATGTTCTTAAAAAACAGACATCTCTGATGAATTTGTCAATAGTCATCCCACTTCTCAACGAACAGGATTCGATCGAAGAATTGTTTCAGCGAATCAGGACGGTTTGTCTCGATAACGGTTTTGATTTCGAAACCATCTTTGTGGATGACGGCAGCACAGATGATTCATGGAAGGTGATTCAGTTTCTGGCAGAAGTCAATCCCGAAATCAGAGGCATCAGATTCAGAAAAAATTACGGAAAATCTCAGGCGCTGATGGCTGCTTTTTCGCAGACAAGAGGCGATGTGGTGATTACTATGGATGCCGATCTTCAGGATTTTCCGGAAGAAATTCCCGAACTGTATCAGCTGCTGAAATCAAGAAGAGCGGATATCGTATCGGGCTGGAAGCAAAAAAGACAGGATCCGAAACTGACCAAAAATCTGCCATCAAAACTGTTCAATTCGGTGGCGAGAAAGGTCTCGGGTCTCAAACTTCACGATTTCAACTGCGGACTCAAAGCCTACCGCAGCCAAGTGGTCAAAGAACTCGAACTTCACGGCGATATGCACCGTTACATACCGGTACTGGCAAAAAATCTCGGTTTTGGAAACATCATCGAAAAAAAAGTCAGACATCAGTCAAGAAAATACGGAAAATCAAAATTCGGAAGCAGACGTTTTGTCAATGGATTTCTGGATCTGGTCACGCTCTGGTTTATTTCAAAATTCGGAAACAAACCGATGCATCTTTTTGGCGCGGTCGGCACTTTGATGTTTCTGATCGGATTTACTGCAGCGGTTTATCTCGGCATCGACAAACTCTACAAAGTCTATATCATTCAGAAACAGGCAAAACTGATTACAGACAATCCGTTTTTCTATATCTCGCTGGTGGCAATGATTTTGGGAACCCAGCTGTTTCTTGCCGGTTTTCTGGGTGAGATACTGGTCAGATCAAAGGTGAAGAAAAGTGAATTTGAAGTCAGCGAAACGCTCAATCTCAATCAAACCATTGAATTATGAAAAGATTAATCATTCTCTCTTTTTTTGTTTTTTGTGTAATTTCCTGCAATTCATCAATTGACGGTGAAGGGCCTGCCACTGCCGAACAGGAAATTGCAGCCGATCTGTTTGCAGAACTCAGGGCAGACTGCAACTGCATACTGACGCTGATTCCGTCAGAAAATCCAAAAGTAATCATTGAATCTCATCAGAATCTGATCGACAATCTGAAAGTGGATTCAAAAAGAAACCGGCTTGAAATTTCAGAAAATAAAAAAGTGGACAAATATGCGCTTTACAATGTGAATGTTTATTTCAATCCTGAACTGAATACCGTAGTGCTGAAAGGAAACACAAAAATGAAGGTTTCGGGCACGCTGAAAGCAGCAAAGATGAATTTTGAACTCAAAGACAATTCAAGCATCAGCGATACCTATACCGATATTGAAAAATTTGGAATCAAACTTCAAAACAGCAGCATCGCACAGATCAGAGGAACAGCCATCAGTCTGGATACGGACGTTTCGGGCAAATCAAATGCAGATCTGGCCGAACTTCAGTCGGTGGATGTAAATTTCAAAACGGCCGATGAAGCACAACTGTCTGTTTTTCCGCTAAAAAATCTGACCGGAAAGGCAAACGGAAATTCAATCGTAAAATACAAAGGAGATCCGAACAAAGACGCGACCGCCAAAGAAAAGGCAATCATTCAACAAAATTAAATCAACATGAGCAATGCAGCAGAAAGAGCCAAAAAATGGCTCAGCGAAGAATATGACGAGCAGACCCGAATTGAAGTTCAGCGAATGATGAACGAAGATCCGGAGCTGCTTGAAGAATCATTTTACAAAGACATGGAATTCGGAACCGGCGGTATGCGCGGCATCATGGGTGTCGGCACCAACCGGATCAACAAATACACGCTGGGTGCAGCCACTCAGGGACTTGCAAATTATCTGAAACAGCAGTTTCCGGACAAACCGAAATCGGTTGCCATCGCTTATGATGTCAGAAACAATTCGAATGTTTTTGCAAAAACCGTTGCGGATATACTCACCGGCAACGGAATCCGGGTTTTTCTTTTTGAAGATTTCAGACCCACACCCGAGCTTTCATTTGCGGTTCGTCACTGGAACTGTGATGCAGGAATCGTTCTGACCGCTTCCCACAATCCGCCCGAATACAACGGTTACAAAGTATATTGGAACGACGGCGCCCAAATCGTACCGCCGCATGATACAGCGATCATTTCAGAAGTTCAGAAAGTCAGTCCGGCCGATATCCGTTTTGACGGAAATCAGGATTTGATTCAAATGATCGGAAAAGAAACAGATGATGCATTTATAGATGCCTGTGTGAATCATATCGGATTTACAGACAAAGGAAAACAGGATTTGAAGATCGTGTTTACATCCATCCACGGAACTTCGATTGCGATTACACCAAAAGCTTTTGAAAGAGCAGGTTTCAGTCAGGTGCATATCGTTGAAGAACAGGCAGAGCCGAGCGGAATGTTTCCAACCGTGAAATCACCAAATCCCGAAGAACCGGCTGCTTTGAAAATGGCGATGGAACTGGCAGAAAAAGTCGATGCGGATATCGTAATCGGAACCGATCCCGATGCTGACCGGCTGGGAATTGCAGTCAGAGACCTGAACGGAAAAATGACGCTGCTGAACGGCAATCAGACCAATACGGTTTTGACAGATTATCTGCTTCAGCAAAGAGAAAACGACGGAATGGACGGAACCGAATTCATCGGTTCGACCATCGTAACTTCGGATATCTTTTTTGAACTGGCAGAACATTACAATGTGGAATGCAAAACGGGTCTGACCGGTTTCAAATGGATTGCGGATATGATCAGAAAGGCGGAAGGAAAACAAACCTTTATCGGCGGAGGCGAAGAAAGTTTCGGGTTTATGGTCAGCGATTTTGTCAGAGACAAAGATTCGGTAACTTCCACCCTGCTCGCCTGTGAAATTGCTGCAAATGCAAAAGCGAACGGAAGCAGTTTTTTTGAGGAACTGATCAGAATTTACACCAAAACCTCACATTATTGCGAAGATTTGGTTTCGATCGTGAGAGAAGGAAAAGACGGTGCAGCCGAAATCAAAGAAATGATGAGCGATTTCAGACAGAATCCGCCAAAACAATTGGACGGTTCAAAAGTGGCCAGAATCAATGATTACCAAAGTTCGATTTCAAAAGATCTGATCAGCGGTACCGAAACCCAAATTGATATTCCAAAATCAAATGTACTGATTTTTTATACCGAAGACGGAACCAAAGTTTGTGCAAGACCTTCGGGTACAGAACCTAAGATCAAATTTTATTTTTCGGTGAAACAAAAACTGGATGAAGAATCCGATTTTGAAAATTCTGAAAATCAGCTGAAACAGAAAATCAATAGACTGAAACTGGAATTCAAATAAAAAATGATGAAGATACTATCCTATTTGTTTTCAGTAATTTTTTATCTGATTTTCGGTCTGATCCTGGTCGTGATGCACGCGGTTCAGTGGCTTTGTTACAATCTGGGCGGATACAAACCTCATCATACTTCGGTTAAAATCATGGATTGGATGATTTTTCAAAGCACACGTGTTTTGGGAACGACCTATCGTTTTTCGGGTCGCAAAAAAGTTCCCAAAGGCATCCCGCTGATTTTTGTGAGCAACCACCAGAGCATGTATGACATACCGCCGCTGGAGTGGTATCTGAGCGGTTTCCATCCGAAATTTATCAGCAAACTCGAATTGGGAAAAGGAATCCCAAGCGTATCCTACAATCTCAGAAAAGGCGGTTCTGTACTGATTGACCGCAAAGATTCAAGACAGTCGCTGCCCGAGATCAAAAAATTAGGTGAATACATCGAAAAAAACAAACGTTCGGCCATCATCTTTCCCGAAGGAACCAGAAGCCGCGACGGAAAGCTCAAAAAATTTCATGAAACCGGCATCAAAGTGCTGATCAAATATTCGCCGTCCGCACTGATCGTTCCGGTTACGATTAATAATTCATGGAAAATGGTCAAAAACGGCAGTTTTCCATTATCTTTGGGTACCCGATTCAGTCTGGAAGTCCATGACCCGATTTCGACCAAAGGAATTGATGTGGAAGAACTGATGCAGAAAGTCAGAGATTCGGTTGAATCCGGTTTAAAAAATTAAATTATGACCAAAAAAGAAAATGTCCGTCTGGAAGTGATGCAGTTTATCGACAAGGATGTGAATGATTATATGGACAAATTTCTGATCAGTCCCGAAAAAATCTGGCAGCCCACCGATTTTCTTCCCGATTCTCATTCCGATAAATTTTATGATCAGCTCACCGAATTGAGAGAATTGTCAAAAGAACTTCCCTATGATTTCTGGATTACGCTGATCGGCGACACCATCACGGAAGAAGCGCTACCGTCCTACGAATCCTGGATTATGGAGATTGAAGGAGTGGACAACGAAAACAGCAATGGCTGGGCAAAATGGTTCAGAGCTTGGACCGCCGAAGAAAACCGACACGGCGATGTGCTCAATAAATTTCTGTATCTGTCGGGACGTGTGAATATGCGCGAAATCGAAATTTCAACCCATTATCTGATTTCGGACGGTTTTGATCTGGGCACCAGTCATGATCCGTACAAGAATTTTGTTTATACCAGTTTTCAGGAACTCGCGACCTATATCTCACACAACCGTGTTTCCGAACTGGCAAAAAAACACAGTGTAAAAAGTTTGGCAAGGATGTGTAAAATCATTGCAGGAGACGAAATGAGACACCATCTTGCGTACGCTGAATTTGTCAAAAGAATTTTTGAAGTCGATCCGAGCGAAATGATGCTTGCGTTCCAGTATATGCTGAAACTCAAGATCGTGATGCCGGCGCACTTTCTGAGAGAATCAGGCGAACCAATCGGAAGGGCCTTTGAAATTTTTTCGGATTCAGCACAGCGATTGGGTGTTTATACCGCATTTGATTATGTGGACATCATCAGAAAACTGATCAAAATATGGGGAATCGACAAAATCACAAAACTGACCGAAGAAGCGGAAAGAGCAAGAGATTATATCATGAAACTGCCCGACAGACTGGACAAAATCTCAGAACGGATTGTTGTTCCCGAAAGCTCGCCGCGGCTGAAGTGGGTTTATTAAAAGTTGAAAATAACATAACAACAAACACATAAATAATGAACTTATCAGCGTATTTTAACAAAGGTTACAATTACACCGATTATCTGACAAAGATTGAGAATCAGCTCAATGAACTTGAAAACGGAAACGATCCGGAGGGTTATGCAGAATATTATTCGATCAATCTGAAAAGGATTGAACGTCTGAACAAAAGTTTTGAGCTGAATGACGAGCAAAAAGAAAAATTAAGCCGAATCAAACCGAATTTCAAAATACTCACCATCAGCGAAGGCTGGTGCGGCGATGCATCACAGATTGTTCCGGTGGTTGAAAAAATTGCGGAAGAACTGGGAATCGAACAGCATATCGTGCTCAGAGACAGCAATCCCGAACTGATGGATGCTTATCTGACCAACGGTTCCAGATCAATTCCGATCTTTATCGGCGTGAATGAGGAAGGAAAAGAAATTTTCAGATTCGGGCCGAGACCTTCTGAAGGAATGGAGATACTGAAAAAAGCAAAGGAAAATCCGGCGGGCTATGATCCGGATCAGTTTCACAAAGATCTTCAGTTGTGGTACAACAAAGACAGGGGAAATTCAATTTTTAATGAACTTTACGAATTAATTTCAAAATAATATAAAATGAAAATCAATGCCGGTTATGTGATCAGTGGGGCAGCCATCCTCGTTTTGGGGCTTGCATTCTTCACACCGCTGGGAAAACAGTTCAGTTACAAGGTCAATGATGTCACCCTCACCGGTGCGAGCAAAGAACTGCCCGAAAGAGATTTCAATCTCAATGATGAAGATTTGAAAATCAATCTGAAAGGCTACAACGGAACTGCTGATGCAAATCTGTCCGATTTTAAGAACAAAGTTGTATTTCTCAATTTCTGGGGAAGCTGGTGTCCGCCCTGTGTGGAAGAGATGCCGTCGATTCAGAAACTGTATGAGGACAAAGGAGATGAAGTTGCAATCGTGTTGGTTACCATGAATGACCGACCCGAAAAATTTGTTCCTTATCTTCAGAAAAATAATTTCAGCATGCCGGTTTATGAGGCAGAAAGCCTGTTGCCAAAAAAAGTAAGACCGGGTTCTTTTCCGACCACCTATATCATTGACAAAGAAGGAAATGTGGTGATGAAGGAAATTCAGACCAAAGACTGGAGCTCGAAAGAAATCTATCAGATGCTTGACAATCTGAACAATTGATTTTCAGACTTTAACACAATATTTTAAAACTTGGAATATTTTTTGATTTTTAATCGTCGTTTTTAAAACTTAAATCAATTGAAAAAATCAAAATTAATCGGTCTGGCGGGAGCCGCCGCTTCTGCAGCAAAGAATCCGGATATGTCGTTTATCGCGGCATTGAAAGCTTTTGTCAGAATGATGATCAGCGCTTTCAGAGGCAGATATTCTCCAAAAACGATCAATCTGCTGATTGGTACCGCTGTGATTCTGTACGTGATTTCGCCTTTGGATTTTATTCCGGGAATCATACTGGATGATGCGGCGATTGTGTTTTTTGCAATGAAATATTTCAGAAAAGAACTCAACCGCTTTTTGGAATGGGAAAAAGCTCAGAAGATGAAACCGATCATCACTGAGGCAACCATCGTCAATGACTGAAAAAAACAAATATCTGATCAGTATATCGGGCCCCACTGCCATCGGCAAGACGGGGCTTTCTGTTTTTCTGGCCAAATCGATCAGTACAGAAATCATATCCTGCGATTCAAGACAGTTTTTTAAAGAAATGAAGATAGGAACTGCTGTGCCGACCGCCGAAGAAATGGAAGATATTCCGCATCATTTCATTGGTCACCTCAGTATTTTTGATGATTATTCGGTGGGAGATTTTGAAAAAGACGCAATTTCAAAAATCGATGAACTGTTCAAAAAATACGACCGGCTGATTATGGTCGGCGGATCGGGTCTGTACGAAAAAGCGGTGACCGACGGTCTGGATGAATTTCCCGAAATCGATAAAAAATACAGAGAACAGCTCAATCTGGAATTCAGCGAATCGGGCATAGAGAAATTACAAAACGAATTAAAATCGGCGGATCCCGAATATTACAAAACCGCTGACATTCAAAATCCGGTTCGGATGATTCGGGCACTTGAAATATTCAGGGCAACCGGACAGAAATTTTCATCTTTCAGAATCGGTCAAAAAACAGTGCGGGATTTCAAACTGATTAAAATCGGTCTTGAACTGCCAAGAGAGGAACTCTATGAACGGATCAACAAAAGAGTCGATCTGATGATGGATGCCGGACTGTTGAAAGAAGCAAAACAGTTGTATCCGAACCGAAATCTGAATTCACTACAAACCGTCGGTTACAAAGAACTGTTTGATTATTTTGACCGAAAATCAGATTTGGAAACCGCGGTTTCCGAAATCAAAAAGAACAGTCGCCGTTATTCAAAACGACAGCTGACCTGGTACAGAAAGGATGATCGGATCGTTTGGTTTCGGCCGGATGAAAAAGAGGAGATTCTTCGGTATGTTTTAAAAATGACAAATTAATCAAATGAGAATACTGTTTAATTTTCTTTGTGTTTTGCTATTTTTTGGCTGTCAGAATAATTCTCAACCAGAATCTTCTGATCGGACCGAATTACAAAATCATATTGAGTTCAAATTAATTTCAAATTTGGAATGTTTTGATTCGGAATCGTCAAAACAATTTGATTTAAAAGTCGAATTTTTAAAATATGAAAATGATTCGGCTGCTATTAAAATCATAGTATTTGACAAAAATTCTGATTTACCGAAAGATTCTCTGACTTTGGCAGCAGATACAATCTGGCGGGGGGTTTTTGAAGACTGTAAAAACATCAGATCTTATTCGGATCAGACAATTTTAAACAATGAAATTTCGGATAACTATTTTGGTGATCTTGTCATTTCTGATTTTAATTTTGACGGAAACGATGATCTTGCGGTTTTTCGAAATCACGGAAACAGTTCGGGTCCATTTTATGATTTTCTGATTCAGCAGGATGATTTAAAATTTATTTCAGATCAATTTTTAAAAGATTCGGTCAGAATTTTTCCGTCCGAAATTGATTCCGCCGGCAGAATGATCAAAACATTTGAACATTTGGGTGTTTGCGGGTTGATTGAAAACAGTTATCAGTTGGATGGTTCGGGAAAATGGAAATTGAAAAATCAAAAAGAAATCAATATTTGCGATAAATAAGCGGTTCTGCCCTTTTCATTAAAATCCTTTTAATCTAATCAGATGAATTTCACTGACTCACTGTAAGTCAAACGCATTAAAATAACAGCAGTTCAGAGAGGAAGTCGGGATTCCAGCCGGCTCTTTTTGCATTCTTTTGATACTGATTCTCCTATGTTTTATTTGAGCCTGCGGCTGTTTTTCCTTTAGAAGTTTTAGTATGACTTTGAGCATAGTAGAGAAGTTCTCGGCTGCATTGTTGTTCCTTTTCCTGCTGTGGTCTTCTTTAAAAATGACGTCTAAACTCCAGTTCAGGTTGTTCTCTACAGCTCAGTGTTTACGGCTTAGCTGCAGACATCTTTGGGCAGAAACTTGGCAACTGGTGATGTAATATCGGGTCTCGTTTCTCGTTCGCCCTTCACTCTTTAAGTAGCTCTGTGTTTCTATTTTTACAATTTGTTTTAATCCGCGCCATCTGTATTCTCCAGACAAATGGGGCAAATCATTCATTATCATACATTCTCTTTTCTCAACCCGTGATCCATTGATCTCTGTTGTTGAATAATAATTGTCTGCCGTCTTTCGGTAAACTAAAAATGCTCTTTCTATGATCTTCTCCGCTATTTCCTTTTGACACCCCATAGCATCTATACTCACCACAGCTCCTTTCAAATCCAACATCTCCAGAAGCATCGGAATGGCGGTTATCTCATCAGATTTTTCACTCATCTTCTTCTGAGCCGGAATGCATTGTTGATCCACCAAATAGGCACTCAAAAGATGAATCATTTTAGAATTTCCTGTGCCTGTACCTTTGTTGCTCTTGCCGTCTATTGCAATCTGATTTTGGGCCGAACCTTTATTTCAAACAGCTCATGCAGTCATTCCAAAAGAGTGTCTGAAATTTTTGAGATGAATAAAGTGAGAAGAACCGATTGAACGTATCATGCGAGGGGATGCCATTGCTTAAGTCCAAATATTTGGTGAGATATTCTTTTCTTGCCTCTCCAAACTCCGCAATCTCCTCCCAATTCATCGCATCACAGATGATGGCAAGAATGGTAATAAACACAATATTCTCTGCCGGATGCAGTTTTTTTCGGTTCATCCTAAAGTCTTCTATACCCTTGGCGAAGGAAAGTAATTTATTCATATCTGTCTGATTTACATACAAATATACAGATTCACCCATTCAAAACAAAATATAAATAGCTGATATTCAATGAGAATCAAACGGATTTTAATACTCAGCATCATCTGCTCTCTAATTACCAATTTCTAATTACACCTGATATCTACAAAATCTACATCAAAGCCAATCTAAATTGTATTTAATTGAATATAAGCAAAATACGCTACATATTAACTTTTGGGCAGCTATTTCCCTAAAGCATTGCAAGTTAAATTACTAAGTTTAAACTGAATTTTAATTCTATTTGTTTAATTTTAGCATTAATTTCTATTTAAATTCACCAAAATGAGAAGATATATTTTACTCTTTTTTATACTGACATTTTCATTTGTCTTTTCACAAAATCAGACCGAGGGAACTCAGCTGGATACAGATTACAAACCGGTTTATTATCGGCTTGAAATGAATCTGAACCCTTATCAGCAGGATTTTTCGGGTACGACCACCATACATTTCAACACCACGGACGAACTGTCGTTTTTCAGAATCAATGCAAGACCGAATCTGAATATTCAGTCAATCAGCTATCATCAGACCACTATCAGCAGCTATACCCGTGCAAATGATGTGCTGAATATCACACTTCCCGAAATGCTTCCGGCCGGAAAGCTCGATTCAATTTCAATCAGTTTTTCAGGGAGTTCGGCCACTTCAACCGGTCTGACACTTGGTCAGCACAACGGAGTTCCGATCATTGAAACCATAGCCGAACCCTGGCACGGATCAAGCTGGTGGGTTTGCAAAGACGATCTGATCGACAAAGTGACCAAATTGGATGTCTATGTGACCCATCCCGAAGAATTCAAGGCGGCTTCAAACGGTATGCTCAAATCGGTAACATCGGCCGGAAACGGAATGTCGGTTACCCACTGGCAGCACAATTATGCGATTCCGGTCTATCTGGTCGGGATTGCGGTAACCAATTACGCGGAATACAACAATTCTGTAGTGATCGGCGGTACTACGGTTCCGATCATCAATTATCTGTATCCCGAAACCATGTCCAACTGGACAGATAATTTGGATCAGGTTCCTTCTCATATTGAATTTTTGAGTGAAAAATTTGGTGAATATCCCTATAAAAATGAGAAATACGGTCATGCCCAATGGAACAGAGGCGGCGGCATGGAGCATTCCACCATGAGTTTTGTGGGTTCTTTTTCATTTAATCTGGTGGTTCATGAACTTGCCCATATGTGGTTTGGCGACAAAGTTACCTGTGCGACCTGGCACGATATCTGGCTCAACGAAGGCTTTGCGGATTACTGCACTGGTCTGATGACTGAGTTTTATGAAGGGGAACAGGATTTCAAATCATGGAAATCAGCAAGGGTACAGGATATTACGTCGCAGAACGGAGGTTCGGTTTACAATCCCGATGCAGAAAGCGAGAGCAGGACTTTTAACAGCCGGCTGACTTACAAAAAAGGTTCGATGGTCGTTCACCTGATTCGTTATATGATGAACGATGACGAACTGTTTTATCAAACGTTCAAAAACTGGATTGACGATCCGGAATTTGCATGGGGATATGCAGACACAGAAGATCTCAAAGCTTTTCTCGAAGCTCAAACCGGCAACGACTGGACCGATTATTTCAACGATTGGATTTATGGTGAAGGACATCCGATTTTTAATATTCTGGTTGACAAAACATCCGGCAGCAACGAGCTGACAGTCCATTTCAGTCAGTCGGGTTCGCACAGTTCGGTTCCTTATTTTCACACACCGTTTGAAATTGAATTCAGAGGAAGCGGCAGTCAGAAAGAAACCAGAAGATTTGAAATCAGTGCGCAGCAGCAGAGTTTTGAGGTAAACGATCTTGGTTTCAATGTCACTTCGATTGTACCAAATCCGGGATCGGATGTGGTCTGCAAAATTGCAAGTTCGGTTTTGAATACGGATGAGTTGGATTTGGATTCGGAAATCAAAATTTATCCGAATCCGGTACACAGTCTGCTGAATATTGAAAGCGGAGTTCGGATCAGGCAAATAGAAATTACTGATGTTTCGGGAAAAACGGTTTATAAAAAATCGAAAATCAATCAGAATCAATTCGAAGTTCAAACCCGAAACTTCCCGAAAGGTATCTATATCATTCAAATTAAAACCGATAAAAAATTACAAACCAAAAAATTCATCAAAGAATAAAACGGTTTTTTAGTTAGTTTTGTTCAAACACACAAAACAAATGAGGCCAATTTTATTTTTGATATTTGCAATAATCCAGACTTCGGTTTTCAGCCAGTCGTATGTGCCGATACTCGACAACCAAAATGAATGGCAAATCGGTTATTGTGATGATTTCGGCTGCAATACCGATTCTTATTTCACCGACGGTGATACCATTGCATTCGGTCATCAGTACAAGATTCTGGACGGTTATCATTATATCTCAAGAAAATTTCTGCTGAGAGAGGAAATTCCGGAGAAAAAAATCTATTTGAGCATTACTTATTCAGGCAATACAAATGAATATCTTCTGTATGATTTCAGTCTGGAAGAAGGCGACAGCATTCGGATGCTGAATCCGATCAGTCCGTTTCCGGCAGATCTGGGTTATTTCAAACTGGATTCGATCCGTACAAAACCAAGACTTGAAAATCAGCAGTCAAGATTTTTTTATTTCTCTGCAACAGACTCAAATCCGGAAGGTTTCGGTTATCTGCCGGTCTGGGTGGAAGGTGTCGGTTCGCTTTCGCTGATCAATGCGCCGGGCGGCGATCCGAATTATTTCGGTGTGGGCCAGCTGAGTTGTTTTTGGAAAAATGAGGATATTTATTTTCACGATGATCAGATGGGAATCGATTGCGAATCGGTTTTAAATATTCAGCAGTTTGAAAAATCAAAAGTCAGATTTGCGGTCAACCGGCAGAAAAAGGGAATGCTGATGAATGCCGAAAAAATCAAGAGTTTCAGGGTTTATGATCTGTCGGGACGAATCCAAAAATCGGGTGAACTGAACGGTGTTTTAAGCTTTGAAATCGATTTGAGCAGCTTTCAAAAAGGGATTTATATTTTACAGTATTTTGAAGACCGAAAATGGCAGAAGATTTCGTTTGTCATCAGATAATTCAAATCAATGATGATGATGATTCATTTCAACTTCGGCAGAAGTATCCATCTGCGGACTTATATAGGGAATCCCGAGATTCAGACCGCGCAGAATCAGCAGCAGACCGACCAGGATTGAAAGTAAGACGGTTATCGGTTTGAGTTTTTTCTTCAAATCAAATTTCACATTGGTTTTTAAAACTGCAAGCGCCCAAAGGATCGGTGCGGTTCCGAATCCGAAAATCATCATTGCAAAAAATCCTTTGACCGGCCCGCCGCTTGCCAAAGCTGTTGCCAGCGCCATATAGACCATTCCGCAGGGAAGCAGTCCGTTGATGAATCCAAGCTGAAAAAAGTGATGCCATTTCGGATTTTCTTTGATTTGATTAAAAACCGATCTGAAATGTTTTTGAAACGGAAATCTTCCGATTCTCGGTTTCAGCAGCGGAAAAATGACCATCAGCAAAATCAAAACGCCGGCAAGAATTGAAATAAATCTTTGGGATTCGCCCCAAATCGCTTTCAGTCCGAGCAATCCGACTGCAATTCCGAGTATGCCGTAAGCAAAAGATTTTCCAAAGAAATACAGAAATTTGGCGCCGGATGTCTGTCTGTTTTTTGGAAACGGAACTGCCATCACCAGCGGACCGCACATGCCGAGACAGTGCAGACTTCCGCCCAAACCGAGCAAAAACACAGAACCAAACAGCAGCCAATCCATTTCAAGAAATTTAAAACAATTTGAATTCCCTGTAATAATCTTTTCCGGACGAGTTGAGTGAAATCTTCACAATATAATTGTGCCCGGGTGCGACTGTCGCCCGATCAAAAACATAGATTCCGTCGCTGTTTTTTTGAAGTTTCTGCCGGGTATCCGATTTTGAATCGGAAAGACAAAAGAATTCTATTGTTCCGTTGTCAAGATTTGAACTCAGTTCTGACGGAATCTGAACCGTCAGTTTGTTTCCATTCTTTTTAAAACTGAATTGGTTTCCAAACTGATTGGCAAGACTTTCTGCTGCCAGCTTTTTGTCATAATCTTTTTCAAGCTGGTAATAATCGCCTTCTACGGCCATTTCAAATTTGACCTGCGAAGTTTTCCATGAAAAATATACCATCCAGACTGCAAACAGCACAAAACCGACGATAATCAGATTGCCCGGATGTCTCAAAAATTTAATCATTTTAATAAATCTAAAAATTAATAACCGCTCAGGAATGAGACCTTTTTGGTCTGTATCACCCTGTCTTCCGACATGATCTGAATATGCAGATCCTCTTTTCTGCTCTTTATCTTATCCTGCGAAATTTTGATAAAGAAAGTTTCTTCCATATGTTCACCGGTTCTCAGTGAATCCAACGGCTGTCCGACATAGATCAGTTCAGCCTCTTTTTCTTTTACTTCCAGATGATACGGAAGCGTTTGTGCACTCTTGCTCACCAGTTTGATTTTGTACAGATTTGAAATCGTACCGTCCGCATTTTCCTGATACAGCTGACCCGGTACACGCATCACCGTTGAATCAAAAATCGAACGGCTGACGATCAATGCGGTAAATGCGCCCGTCAGTACGATCAGCAGTGTGATCATCAGTTTTTTGCGCAGATCAAATGATTTCTCACCAACTGTATTGGTTTCCAGCTGTTTTTCACTTGCAACCGTAATCAGTCCGGTCGGTTTGCCGACACGGATCATCATATCGTCGCAGGCATCCATACAGGCGGTACAATTCACACATTCCATCTGAAGACCGTCACGGATATCGATTCCGGTATGACAGACATTCACACACATTCCGCAGTCGATGCAGTCGCCGAGATCTTCGTTTCCTTTTCGTTTTCTTCCTCTCGGTTCTCCCCTGTTGTAATTGTAGGCAACCGCCATCGAATTTTTGTCCATCAGCACGCTCTGCAATCTTCCGTAAGGGCAAATTACTGTACAAACGATTTCGCGCACATAAGCATATACAAAATAGAAAACCGCTGTAAATGCAAGCAATGCAATAAACCCGACCAGATGCTGGCCAAATGGCGCTCTGATGATTTCGATCAATACGTCAACGCCGATGATATAGGAAAGGAATGTATTTGCAATTATAAATGACAGTCCGAAAAAGATGATGTGTTTCAATCCTCTTTTGATGTAATAACTTTTCGGTTTGACTTTTTGTTTCGCCATCTTCATCTGTACATGGGCAGGTCCTTCAATCCAGAATTCAATCTTTCGGAACATCATTTCCATAAAGATGGTCTGCGGACAGACCCAGCCGCAAAAGACACGGCCGAACAAAAGTGTAAACACAATGATAAGTACAATACCGAGCAGCATTGCGATTGCCAGAATCACAAAATCCTGCGGCAGAAACAATTGTCCGAACAGGCTGAATTTCCCTTCGGGTATGTTGAACAAAAAAATGGGATTGCCGTTAATTTTGATAAACGGCATCCCAAAAAACAAAATTATATAAAACCAGCTGAGCCAGGTTCTGTATTTGTAGAACTTGCCTCTTGGCTGGAAGGCATAAATCCATTTTCTTTTCCCTTCGTTATCTACGGTAGAAACTTTGTTGCCGTAGTGCTCCGGTATAAAATACTCCTTTGTCGCCATCTTCAATCCCTTATTGTTTTATTTTTTTTACTTTTTTGAGGCGGGATTAGAATGTCAAATCTCCCGGCTGTTATTCAGCCGCCTCTGTATATTTATCACCCTGAGGTTCTTTTCCGTTGGGCGGATTGGTTCCGTGAATCGATTTCACAAAACTCGCAAGCTGTGCCAGCTGCTCGGGCGAGAAATCATCTTTCCAAGATTTCATTCCTTTTTCGGGCACACCGTATTTGATTGTGAAAAATACATCGTTGATTCTTCCGCCGTGCAGCCAGTAATCGTCTGTCAGATTCGGCCCGATTCCGCCTTCACCTGCTGCACCGTGACATGCTACACAGTTTTTGTCAAACAGTGTTTTTCCTTTTGCAATTCCGGCTTCGTCCAGCATAGTCACATTGTTCTCATCAATCAGTCCGCCTGCGGTTCTCAGATATTCTTCCATTCTGATTTCCTCCAACTTCTGCGCCTGAGCCAATTCTTTTACCTGATCCGGAATTCCTCCCGTGATGAAAAATCTGATCAGATAAACAATTGCAAATATAATGGTTCCGGCAAATGCCCAGGTCCACCAGGCAGGAATGCTGTTGTCCAATTCGCTGATTCCGTCATAATCGTGATGAAGATCGAGTTTTTCAATTTCCTCGGCAGTGTTATCGGCTCCGAATGCGTTGATTACACGTTTCCACCATATTTTTTTGGGTACATAAGCCACGCCCAGCGCTTTTGCTTCAGACTCAGCCTCTTTCTCATTTTCATTGAACAGTTTCTTTTCGATCGGCAGCAGATAAAATATCAAGGCCAACTCGATCAGGATTATCAGAATTCCAAACCAGATATCGCCCGGAATCTGACTGAGTACAGAAACTTCGGTTTCAGCTCCGGCTGCAGCGGTTTCGGTTTCCTGTGCATAAACACCTGTCAACAAAAATTGGAATGAAATAAAAAACAATGCGATCAGTGTTTTTGAATCATTGGCTGCTTTTTTCATTGCTCTTCTTGCTTTTGACACATAGGATGTACGCGCCATCGATGTGAGTTTGTAGATAAAATAAGCGAAAATTACTGCAAGAATAATGATCAGCCATCGCCATCCGTTAAATCCGTCATCGGTTGCGGCAGGTGCTGCCGTCAGTTGAAGCGGTGCCAGCCCAAGCGCAAGGGCGGTTAAAATCGACAGTTTATTAAAATTTTTAATCTTCATATCGCCTTGTTTTTTATTTCAACGGAATATTTGCATTGTCATCCATCTTTTTCTTGCTTGCCGTAAAGGCATACAGTGCTGCAATCAGAAACACGACCGAAAAGATGACCAGTGAAATGATCGGATAGATATCCACATTTTCAATATCTCTTAAATAATTTGACAGTTTCATCTTTATTGATTTTCTGATTGTGTTACATTGCTGGTATCCAACTTCTTGATATCTGTACCCAGTCTCTGAAGATATGCAATCAGTGCAATGATCTCCTTGTCGGCTGTTGCTCCTTTGATCTTCTGTTCATGCAGTTCTTTTGTAATCTGTTCTGCCTGTTTGTGATAATCTTCTATTGATTTTTCATCAAAACCTTCGGGATAAGGAACACCAAGTTTCTGAAGCGTTCTGATTTTTGAAGGCAGCAGTGCAAAGTTCGCCTTGTTGGCAAGCAGCCACGGATAATGCGGCATCAAACTTCCCGGGCTCGTGCTTTGCGGATCGTCCATGTGCATATAATGCCAGGAATGCGAATATTTTCCGCCGACCCTGTGCAGATCCGGACCGGTACGCTTGCTTCCCCACTGGAAAGGATGGTCATAAATAAATTCACCCGCCTTTGAGTATTCACCATATCTGGCAATCTCATCTCTGAACGGTCTGACCATCTGTGAATGACACAGATAACAGCCTTCACGGACATAAATATCCCGTCCGGTCAGCTCGAGTGGTGTATAAGGTTCGACCACCGAAATCACCGCAGCATCTTTTTCGACCAGCAGACTCGGTGTCAATTCGACCAATCCTCCGATTCCGACTGCGACAAGACTCAATACGGTCAACAGTATCGGTCTTCTTTCGATCACACGGTTGTGCCAGTAGGTTTTATGATTTTCATCTTCAGGCTTTGGAAGCAGTCTGTAAGGAACAGCTTCTCCCAATTCGTTGCTTACAAACGAACCCTGTTTCATGGTTTTGTATAAGTTGACGGCTGCCAGTATGGCTCCTGTCAGATACAGAAGACCACCGATTCCTCTGAGTACATAAGCCGGCCAGATATGGGTAACGGTTTCGAGAAACTGATATTTCAACTGACCCGATTCGGTGAATTGTTTCCACATCAGACTCTGAGTAAATGCAGCCCAGTAAAGCGGAATTGCATAAAGCAGAATTCCGACGGTACCGATCAGGAAGTGGGTGTTTGCCATCTTTTTTGAAAACAGATTGGTATTCCACATTTTTGGAACCAGCCAGTACAGCATACCAAAAATCAGGAATCCGTTGAATCCGAGTGCGCCCACGTGAACGTGAGCAACCGTCCAGTCTGTGAAGTGAGAAATTGCATTCAGTGATTTCAGCGACAACAGCGGTCCTTCGAGCGTTGCCATACCGTAACAGGTCAGTGCTACGATAAACATTTTCAGAACTGGATCGTCCTTCACATCATTCCAGGCACCTCTGATGGTGAACAGACCGTTGAGCATACCGCCCCAGCTCGGCAGAATCAGCATGATGCTGAATGCAGTGCCGACTGCCTGAACCCATTGCGGCAAAGCAGTATAAAGCAAATGGTGAGGACCTGCCCAGATGTAGATAAAGATCAGACCCCAGAAGTGGATGATACTCCATCGGTAGGAATAGATCGGGCGATTGGCTGCTTTTGGAACGAAATAATACATCAGACCCAGCATAGGTGTGGTCAGGAAGAATGCAACCGCATTGTGACCGTACCACCACTGAACCAATGCATCTTTAACACCCGCAAAAGCACTGTAACTTTGGAAAAATGCATACGGAAGTGCAAATGAGTTGACGATGTGCAGCATGGCAACCGCAACCCATGTTCCTATAAAGAACCAGACCGCCACATAGATATGACGTTCTCTTCTTTTGAGCATGGTACCGATCATATTGATTCCGTAGATGACCCATATAACCGCAATTGCAATGTCCAAAGGCCATTCTAATTCTGCATATTCCTTACTCGAAGTATAACCCATAGAAAGCGTAATTGCGCCCAGCACGATGATCAACTGCCATCCCCAAAGATGGATTTTGCTCAGCAGATCGCTGTACATACGGGTTTTCAATACCCTTTGAAAAGTATAATAAGAAGCTGCAAATACCGCATTGCCCACAAATGCAAAAATTACAGCATTGGTATGGATCGGACGCAGCCTTCCGAAAGTGATATAGGAAATACCGCCGTTGAGAGAAGGAAATGCAATCTCAAATGCTGCGATCACTCCAACCAACATACCTACGACTGCCCAGAAAATTGTAGCAATCCCAAATTGTTTTACAATTTTGTTGTCATAATAAAACTGTTCTTTTTGAATCATCCCTTTTAACTGTTTTTATTGTTCTTTTTTCTTTTCTTCAACTTTGTCTTCAAATAAAATACGGTGGGCGGGCGAGTAATCATCTTCATACTGACCCGATTTCACATTCCAGATAAACACAACCAGAAATACCAGCGCCACTGATAATGAGACACATAAAAGAAATATCATTATCCCCATTGCAGTATATTGTGTGTTAATCGTATCATCTGCTAAATAATAAAGTTCGCGTCTGCTCTCCTATGAGAATATCCACTCACAAATATGACCTTAATCAGTTTTAATTCTGCCTGCTGTCAGTCCGGCCGGTCTTGTCATCATCATCACACCCATCCATGCAATCAGAATAATTCCAAGTGACGACATCGGCATAATGATGGCCGCAACCAAGGGTGACAATTTGCCCGAAAGCGCAAATGCTAATCCTATAAAATTAAATATCAGCGAATAACCAAAACCAATATTGATCATACGTTCTGCTCCTTTTGCCCATCTCATGAATCCGGGCAGAAATTTCAGTTTTGAAACATCCAAAATCACATCACAGGACGGGCTGAATGCAAATGCCGATTTGACAACCGAAACTCCCACATCGCTCTGTTTGAGTGCTCCCGCATCGTTCAATCCGTCACCGATCATCATCACCTTATGTTTTTCGGATTGCTTTTGTTTTACATAATTTAATTTATCTTCGGGAGTCATCCCAAAATGCATTTTTTCCTGACCGCCGAAAAACTGACCCAACTGCTGTCTCGAAACTTTGTTATCGCCGCTGATCAGCGACAATTCATAATTTTCCGATAATTCTGAAAGCAATTTTTCAGTTCCTGGAATCAGGCTGATGTTGAAATTGTATCTCGCTCTGACTTCACCGTCAACCGAAATATAAACCACAGTCTTTCCCCTGCTCTCTTCAGGATCGGCACCTGTAAATTCAGCACTTCCTATTCTGTATTCAATTCGGTCAATCACAGCTTTCAGACCTTTTCCCGGAATTTCCAAAATCTCGGTTTTGAATCTTTTTTGAGGAATTTCAAAATAATACTCAACCAGCGCACGGCTCAGCGGATGCAGACTTTGGGAAGCCAGAAAAAGTATTTTTGACAATTCGCTGTCAGTCAGATATGAAAACTCCAATTCAAGATTGGATGCATTGGGTTCGGTCAGTGTACCCGTTTTGTCAAATGCAATCAGATCTGCAACTGCCATTTTTTCAATTACCATTGAATTTTTCAAATAAACACCTGCCGCCGCAAATCTCTCCATCAGGTAGCCGTTTGTGAAAGAAGCAGTCAGCAGCAGCGCACACGGGCAGGCAATAATCAGAACCGCAGTTGCTGATTTCCATGCCAAATCCGAATTGCCCTGAAATTTCCAAAAGATAAATGCACTTAGTGAAAGAATCAGTACCACGATTGAAAAATATTTGCTGATCAGTGTGACACGGCTTTCGCGATCATCTTCGGTTTTTCTGAATGCATTGCTGTTCCACAGCTGGGTGAAACTGTTTTGGTTAAATGCTTTGACCGAAACCACTTCTATGGTTTCGCCCACATTCCTTCCGCCCGCATAGATCACTTCCGATTTATCGACCGGTTCGACTCTGTCCTCGCCGGTCACAAAACTGTAATCGATTTTTGCAGTTCCTTTTGAAAGCAGACAATCGGTCGGAATCACTTCCTGATGATGGATCAGCAGACTGTCGTGTTCCTCAATGTTTTCAAGTTTGATCAGTTTTCGTTCTCCGTTTCTGATTCCGGTTACAGCAATCGGAAAATAAGATCTGAAATCACGATTGAATTTTAAAGTCGTTCGACTGCGATTCTGAATGGTTCGGCCAAGCAGCATAAAAAATACGATGCCCGACATGCTGTCAAAAAATCCGGGACCGGTCTGTGTAAAAACTTCATAAAGACTTCTCAGCCAGGTCACCGCGATGGCTAGTGCAATCGGTGCATCAATGTTCAGATATCTCTGTCTGAAACTGTAAAATGCATTTACAAAAAATTCGCCTGCACCGTAAAAAACAACCGGAATTGAAAGAAACACACTGACCAGTTTGAATGCAAGTGCAAGTTTTGGCTGACTTTCGGGATCGAGACCCAGATATTCCGGAAATGCAATCATCATCAAATTTGCAAAACAGAATCCGGTCACACCGAGTTTCAGATAAGCTCTTTCTGAATTGTATTTATCGGCCTCCGCTTTTTCGTCGTTGATGTCGATGACCGGTTCATAACCAATATGTGCAAGAAGTTCGGCAAGCTGTCTCAGACTCAAATCATTAATCCTGAAAGTAACTTTCAGCGTTTTTGAATTGAAATTCACCTGAGAATCAATGATATTCGAATTGATTTCAGAAAGATGTTCGAGCAGCCACAAACATGAACTGCAATGCATCTGAGGCAGATAAAATGAAACCTGCGCCTGTTCTTTGCTTCTGAACAATAGCAGTTTTTGAATGATTGATTCCTCTTCCAGAAATGCAAATTTTTCTTTTGGAAGGCTTTCGATCTTTTGACCGGGACGGTCGTTCAGACAATAATATTCGTCCATCTGATTACTGTTGAGCAGCTGATAGACACTCAGACAGCCCTGACAGCAAAAGCTTTTCTCATCGAATTCGACTGGTCTGCTTCTGCAATCATCACCGCAGTGATAACAAAGCAATTCTATCTTTGTTTCGGTCAGATTCATTCCTTTTTCGTTTTTCTGAGCACGAAAGAATTAAAAAGTTCTTCTTTTTGCCGAACGATATGATCCCAAAGACAGCAGAGTTCGTCAAGCTGTTTATAGATTTGACCGATTTGTTCATCAGTCAGTCCGGTTTCAATTTTTTTAAAATCAGATTCAAACTGTCTGATTTTTTTTCCGAGCTGTACGGTCTGTTCCTTTATCTGGCTCACTGAAATCGGGAATTCGATCAGTCCGTCTTCTGAAAATGATTTTTCGAGAAACGGAAAAAGTATCAGTTTTTCTTTGTAAAATATCTGTTTGATTTCTGACTGAATGGTTTCGCTTCTGGTCAGCATTCTTTCCAAAATCGGATTTTCGACTTTCAGCTCAATTTCAGAAATCAAAGTGTTGCAATCATCAAAGAATTTTTGATAATCACTGTCCAAAATTTCAGCTGTCTTTTTTTTAAAATCTTCAACTGTCATAGATTCCTGCTTAACATCCATACAAGAGCCAATAATACCCATGCAAAAATCAGTTGAACTTTTGCATATAAAAATGACGCTGAAAATGTAAAAATATGACTTTGGTCAGAATTGAAATCAGTCAAAAGAGTTGCCAATCCGCCTCAACTCCTGGATATCGGGGATAATGATTTTTTTTCCTTTGAGCATTACGGCTCCTTCTTTGTTGAAATCAGACAGAACCCTGATGATGGTTTCGGTTGCTGTACCGACAATATTTGCAATATCTTCACGGGTGAATATGGCATCAATTGTTTTTCCGTCATCTGCAAAACCGTAGGTTTCCTGAATAAAAATCAGTGCTTCGGCAGCTCTTTCTCTGACCGGTTTTTGAGCAAGATTGGTCAGATGAGTGTCTGCTCTTTTGAGATCATCGGAAAGCATTTTCAGCAGTTCGAATGCCAAATCGCTGTCTTCTTTAATAAATTTCAAAAACAATTCTCTCGGTATAAAACAAATCTGACATTCTTCCAACGCAATTGCGCTGGCGTTGTAACCGGTTTCGCTGAAAAGAGAACGGTAACCGAGAAGATCGCCCTGACGGTGAAGTCTCAGAATATGATTTCGACCGTCTTCACCTGCTTTGACCAGTTTTACTTTTCCTGAATTCAGACAAAAAATTCCAAACGGACGGGTTCCTTCTTTAAAAATAAATTCGCCTTTTGAGTATTTTGTATATGTCTTTTCATCAAAGATTTCATCGAGTTTCTCACCCTTGATCATACAGAAAATATTATGTGAACTGTTTGGGCAATCGTTACAGTTCGGGCCTGATTTTTTATTGTTCATCGAACTCATTTTGTTAAGGAAGTTTCAAACCGATTGACAAAAATAGGGAAATAATATGATTTATGTTTTAATTCGATGTCCAAATGAATGATGAAGAATTATGAATGCAGTCATTTTTGAAAAATTTGACAATTTGGGAAGTTTGTAAAGATTTCATCTGAGGGGCATGAAGTATTTTTATGTATTTTTGATTATGGATTTACAGGATCAATTAAAGAAATTATTTCCGGATCACATCCCTTCTGAAAAAGAAATTGAAAAACCCGCTGATGATTTGCAGATGCAGGATGAACCGATTATCTGCAAATTTGAAAAGCGAAACGGAAAGCCGCATACCATACTGGAAGGATACACCGGTGCGGATGAAGATTTCAAAAAGCTTGCAAAAGAAATCAAAAAGCTGTTGAGTGTGGGCGGCAGTTTTAAGGATGATAAAATTATCATTCAGGGTGATTATCGGGACAAAATCATGCAGTTTTTGAAGGACAAAGGATTCAAAGTCAAACGGGTTGGCGGATAGCCTAATTTTAAAATTTTTGTCTTTTTAATTCCAATTTAATTTTCGGGCATAAAAAAAGGGGGTTCAATTCAAGGCATTGTTGCGTTTCAAAAGGATTTAATTGCAGATGCTAATTAAACCCGGGTGGCAGAAAGGCAATTGACCAAAAACGACCCCCAAAAGAGAATAAAAAATATTATTCTGTTTTTTCGAATTACAAATCTACAAAAATTCTTTAAAAATTAAAATCCGCAGACCCAATTTTAGGCTAATTGACTGAAGATTCTTCAGATTTTTCTTCTTCATCCAATTCGTTGGTAAATTCCAGCTTATAGATTCTGAACATCCAGATGGTCAGTGAAATAAAAATCGGACCGAAAATAATTCCGATAAACCCAAAAATATTTACACCGAGGATTACACCAAATATCGTGATGAGCGGGTGAACATCTGCCATTACTTTTTGAAGCCAGAACCTGAGTATGTTGTCGGTCAGCCCCACAACGATAAAACCATAGGCAAGCAGCAGATATCCGTTTGTGGTATCGCCCGCAGCCAGCAGATAAAGAGATGCGGGCACATAAACGATGGCCGCTCCGACAACCGGAAGCATTGCGCCAAAAAATGTAATTAAAAACCAGCTGAACGTATCTTCAAGTCCGAAGATAATATATCCGACATAGGCAACCAATGCCTGAAAAAACGCAACCAGCGGAATACCGACCGCATTTGAAATCACAAGGTCTCTCAGGTCTTTATTCAAAATGGTCAGGTTTTCGGTTTTTAAGGGTATGTTTTTATAGAACCAGTGTTCCATTTTTTTATAGTTCGTCAGCATAAAGAAAAGGATCAGATAGGCAACAGCAATCTGAATCACACCGTTGAGCGAAGTATTCAGAATCCCCTGAATTACTTTTATTATCCAAGCGGTCAGGTCTCCCAGATTGATTTCTTTCAGCAGATCGACACCCAATTTCTGATTGATCTGTTCGAGTCCTTTTTCAATTTTATCCTGGATTTCGGCTTTATTCTGAATCGCCACTCCCACCTTGGCGGTGAGCATATTGATCAGAAAGATAAGCGGCGTGATGATGACTGCAAAACTGCCAATCATCAGAATAAGGACAGCGAGCATTTTGTTCATTTTCCATTTGATGGTCATCCACCTGAGCGGGTGAATCATAAGTACATAGAGACAGAAGGCACCAAGCATGCCCGGAAAAAACTGCCACAGGTTTGCAATCACTACAAGCAGCAGCACAATGGAAACGACAATAAACAGAATTTGTCTCAGCGTGCTGTTGGGAATTAATTTTTCCATGCTCAGTATTTATTGAATTCAAAAGTAAATGAATTTCCCGAGTTTTCAACTCAGCAGGGCATCAATTTATACAATAGAGCATCACCGTGATTATTCGACTCTATCCATTTCAAAAACGGCCGCAGTATATACACCCTGCTGAAAAAAATATTATTATAAGCTATTATTTAAAAAAATAAACCCGGAACAGAGTGTTTTATTCCAGCTCTAGGATTATTGTAACAAAAAATCGATTAAAATGTTACATAATTTATAGCATTTGTTACTCAGATTATAGTTTTTACGGCTCAGAATTTCCTATTTTAGGGCTTTGATATTGAACGTAAAAGAATTCGGTTATACCACATTAAAACTATTGGATATGAAAAAGCGTTTATTAATTTTAACCCTCTGTTTTTCTCCCTTTCTTTTTGCGCAGAACCAGGCGAAAATTGATTCGCTAAACAATGCGTTGGCTAAGGCTAAAAATAATGTAGAAAAAGCAGACTTACTCATGAGCCTTTTTAAAGCTTATGGACATTATGATTGGGAGAAAGCAATATCATATAAGAACAAATTATTTGAGTTAGCCAAAAGAACAAATGATGATTATGTATATTGTTCTGCCTATTCATTAGAAGGATTTTATTTTACTGAAGCTACAAATAATCCTGAAAAAGATTTACAGAACATAAGAAAAGCTCTTGTTTATGCTAAAAGAAACAATTTTGAAAATAAATTAGTTCTTTTATATGCCTATTTAGGAGAGTATTTTACCTATAGCCCCTATAAGAAAGATTCTGCATTATATTATCTTGATAAATCAATAGATGTAGCAAAAGAAATGGGTGATAATCTGTATTATGGCAATAACCTTTATTCAAAAGGATCCTATTATTATTCAGAGAAAAAACACCCTGAAGCTTTAAAATATTTTATTGAATGTGATTCTATATTAAGTGAATATTCTCCTAAACAAGCCCCAATTTTATCATTTGTTAATATAGGAATTTCATCAATTTACCTTGATTTTGAGGATTATAAAAAAGCGGAGAAGTACGCAATTCGATCCATTGAGATAGCAAATGAAAGTGGAAATAAAGGAGGAATAATGGCTGCTGAAACAACATTGGGGAAAATAGATATTCATAATAAAGAATATATAAAGGCAGAAGAAAGATTTAATAAAATTCTTGAATATTATGTATCTATTGGGGATAAATTTTGGGAAGCACATACACTGACCTATTTAGGAATTGCTTATAAAGGACAAAACAGAGTAAAAGAAGCTGAAAATAAATTTTTAGAAGCATTGGAAATTAACCAAACTTTACAAGATTCAAGCAATTCCTTACTCACATTAAAGAATTTAGCAAATTTATATTCAGACCAACAGGAATATCAAAAGAGCCAAGAATATTATTTGAAAGCACTAAATATGGCGAGAAAAGTATCCAATCTCGAATTGGAAACCGAACATGTAAAGAATTTAGCAGAAACGAACTATTTACTTAAAAACTACAAATCGGCTGCTGATTATTATAAGGAATACATTCCTTTAAAAGACAGTTTAGATGCTAGCATGAATTTAGCTAAGACTTCTGAACTCGAAACTCAATACCAAACTGCCAAAAAAGAACAGCAAATCGAACTTTTATCAGCTGAAAACCAATTGGATAAACAAAAAAGGAAAAACCAGTTTACTATTTTCGCTTCCCTAATCGGGTTGTTGATTATCATCGGATTGACTTTAGCTTTTGTTTACCGAAACAAACTCAAAACGGCAGCTAAAATCAAAGAACTCAACCTTATGAAATCCAGGTTTTTTGCCAATATTTCGCACGAATTCCGCACACCGCTTACGCTGATAAAAAGCCCGTTGCAGAATCTTCAAACCCAATTAAGCGATGAAAATCAGCAAAAACAACTCTCACTGATTGATAAAAATTCCGACCGTATGCTGGAACTCGTCAACCAATTATTGGAACTTTCTAAAATAGACAGCGGAAAATTAAAACTTATCATTAAAGAAGGAAATCTCCTTTCCTTCCTAAAATCCATTTCTGAACCCTTTGCTTATAGAGCCAATGAAAACAAATTGAAATTTTCATCGAATCTTGAAATTCCCGATGGAAAATTCAGCTACGACAAAGACGTAATTGAAAAAATAGTTACCAACCTTTTGTCCAATGCGGTAAAATATACACCAGAAAACAATAAAGTGAATTTCAGTTCCAATATCAAAAACGAAACCTTGACTATTACAGTTTCCAATTCTGGTACAAATCTGAAAAGCAAAAATATACCAAAACTTTTTGAACGTTTTCATCAAAGCGATGAACAAAATGAGGGCTTCGGAATCGGCTTGGCGCTTATCAAAGAGCTGGTGGATTTGTACAAAGGGAAAATTGAAACCACGGTAAAAGACGGGATTTTGAGTTTCCTGGTTTCCCTTCCGCTGACTCAAAATGAATCGGAAAATATTGTGATTCAGAAAAATACAGATAAGATTGAGGAAATTCCTCAAAACGAACCGGAAATTAACGGCGAACGACTGGTTTTATTAATTGTGGATGATAACACTGAAATCCGGAACGTTGTAAAAGAGCTTTTTTCGGAAAATTACACCATTTTGGAAGCCGAAGATGGAGCGTCCGCATTGAAACTGGCACAAAAAGAGATCCCGGATTGTATCATTTCCGACGTGATGATGCCGAAAATGGACGGATTTGAATTTACCAAAGCCATCAAAGAAAACGAATTGACTTCGTTTATTCCCGTCATTTTATTAACGGCAAAAACTTCGGATGAAGCCCGCCTGGAAGCTTTGCAAAATGAAGCCGATGCCTTTTTGACCAAACCATTTCACAATGAAATCCTGAAAGAATCGGTACATCAGTTAATTGCGGAACGCAAAAAACTGCAACAGCGCTACAGCCGTGAGTTAATTTTGAAGCCAATTGATATAGCAATCAATTCGGTGGATGAGAAATTCTTAGAAAAATTGAGCGTGATTATGGAAAAAGAATTGCAGAATCCCGGATTTTCTACCGACGACTTCGCTTCGGAACTCGGAATGAGCCGTATGCAGCTGCACCGCAAGCTGAAATCTTTGCTGAATGTATCGACTACGGAGTTCATTCGCAACGAAAGATTAAAGGCCGCAGCGGAGCTTATGAAGAAAGGAAACAAGAATATATCGGAAATTGCCTATACGGTAGGATTCAATGATGTGTCCTATTTCTCCAAGAGCTTCAAAGATTTGTACAATGTAACACCTTCCGAGTATATTTCAAGCATATAAATCGCTGGTTATCATATAAGTAATTCCTTGTTACATAATTTATAATCCCTGTTACAATAGTCGCAGGGATTTTTTTTGTGTCCATCTACATTTGAACATTGGAAACTTATAAAAAGCAGAGATGGCAAAGAAAAAGGAAACAAGGTACCGGGGAGAAATCGAAAAACTGCCCGATAAAAAAATTTATATCAATGTAAATCATCTGGAAGAAGGAGATTATGAAATCAACATTACACACCAAAATAAATTAGTCAAAAAAACAATTTTTAAAAAGATATGAAATGGAAAGCATCCTTTATAAAATAATGCTATTTGCCTGTGTAGTAGCGCTTATATGGCAACAAGTAACAGAATCAAAAAATTTAACCCAATACTAATTTAAAAATCAAACAAATGAAAACAATTTTTACAATTTTAGTTACAGTGATTTTTTCACTGAATGTAACAGCTCAAGACAAGGGATTTGTACATATTGCAACTGCCGGCAATATAACATCGAATTGGACAATCATTGACCATCCCGATTTAAACGGAAACTCCGATGCGCGGATTTTATTTTCACAACGCTATAACGGTGTGGACAATAACCACCCGACCGGGGTTTGGTACACAGGATCACGATGGGCAATTTACAATGAAGATATTGCTGCGATGCCCGTGGGAGCGGCATTTAATGTTTACATTGCTGATGACAGCCCGGTAGCCGTCCATATAGCCGATTCTTCAAACACAACAGGCTATTACACAGAGCTTAGCGGATATACAGCAAATGATTATCTTTTTTATATTACCTACTGGAATCCCCACTCAGTTTATAACCCTTATGTGTATGCAAATCAGTTTTGGAGTGGAAATAGGGTTTTAGCTGTAGAAACCCTTGACAACATACCCAACAATGCGGCCTTTTTTGTGATGAAAGGAACTAACATTTCCGCTTATTTGGGAAGTGTGGCTTCAAATTCGAGCAATATTTCGGACGGACGTTTGACCATAGACCACCCGGCGCTGAACGACAATCCAAATGCAGTATTTCTTTACAGCCATTACTTTGGTGCTGGTGGTAATAATGGTTTATTACCGGTTGTAACCGAAACCGAGTACAATAATTCTACTGGCCGCTGGCAAATTTATGCTTATGGAATAGGTTTTCCTGAGGGGGTTTGGCTTGATTTAATTATTCCGGATATGATTCTTGGTACAAATGAAATGCAAGCAGAGGTAAGTAAAATTACCTTGTATCCAAATCCTGTTGTAAACAATGTAAACATAAGCAGTTCCAAAAAAGAAATTCAGGAAGTTCAAATTTATGATGTAAGCGGAAAACAAGTGAAAACTTTCATGCAAACTGGAAAAACCATTACGCTTGATGTTTCTGCTCTGCAGTTTGGTACATATATAGCAAAAATAAAAACAGACGAAGGTTGGTTCAGTCAGAAACTAATTAAAAAGTAAGTGTGTTGATTTTAAAGCCGGATGTCCTTTTTGATTCGGGTAAATCCACCTTGCAGCCATTGAGCTTTCCGGTGCTGGATGAAATCGGGGAAATTATGAAATCCAATCCATCCAAACACCTGACCATCACCGGACATACCGACAGCGACGGCGCGGAAGCGGCCAATCAAATCCTTTCCGAGCAACGCGCCGAAAGCGTGAAGAAATACCTGACCGATAAATTCGGATTAAGTGGAAGTAATATTACTACAATCGGAAAAGGTGAATCCCAGCCCGTAGCAAGCGGAAATTCGGCTGACGCCAAAGCCAAAAACAGGCGAGTGGAATTTACGCTTAAATAACTGTATGAGCCTTGTCAAGGTTAATATTCAGTATGAAAATAACTTTGACAAGGCTTTTAATTCAAGAACATAACCAGCGAATTTCGCCCGACGCTTCGGGGTCGAACTTCGGACAAACAAAAAATAAAGCAATGAAAAAATTAAAATATTCAAACAGATTTTACTGAGTGCGCTTATGATTTCATTTGTGACTTGCAGCAGCGACGACGATTCACCCACGCCTCCCGACGGCGGAGGAGCGGCAAAAGTCAAAGAATTCAGAAGAATTACCACCCAAACAGACCTTGTCATCAATGGGATTCAAAACATTTTGGTATTTGACTATAATGCCGACGGAAAAGCCAGCCGAGTGATTGACAGGACTATATATCAAAATTAGCCCAACTATGAGCTGCGGCATACCATCCAGTACAAGAACGACGGAACCGTTCAGAACGTTTCGTTTCAGGATAGCGACGGGGAAACCGGTGTGATAACTTTCAACTATACAGGCGGAAGGTTATCTTCGCTAAGCTCTTCGGGTGAAACGCTTCCCATTACCTATCATTCAGGCACCAATACCTATTCTTATGTTCCCGGCCCGGAGTTCCCCGAGTTCGTGTTTTGAGTTTCTTTTAATTCGGCAAACGATGTCGTCGGGGTTACGGGTATGCCTGGAAATCAACAGGTTTCTACCAATTCCAATAACGGTGTTTATGCGAAAACCTCTCTGAATCAGGAATTGAAAGTTTATCTTATGATATATGGCGACGCCATTGGTAGTGGCGGATTTTTCCAATCCAAAGAAATTACGCAAATCCACGTCAGCGGCGAGTCGATTTTCGGACCTGTTGACCCCATACCGTAAACATAGTAAATGTGGTACGAAATTCCGCCGGGCTTATCACGTCCTATCAGATTGAAGGAGGCGATCCGCGGTTTGAAATCACTTACACGGATTAATTGAAATAAATAATTATTCGCTTACAATTATTTTTTTGGTCATCACCTGTTTATTGTCCAATTTTATTTTCACCAAATACACTCCCGATGATACCGACAATTGAATTTCTTGCTTAGATGCGGATATGAAATTTTTACTGAAAACTGTTTTTCCGACTATATTGATTATTGTAATTTCAGCACTGGAATAGGTTTTTCCCAAACCAACCGTGAAATTTCCTTTTGTCGGATTGGGATAGATCGAAACCGAAGCCTGTTCTTCCAAACTTACTGTTCCCAAAAGGTTATTTGTAGTTTTAAATAGCCAATAGTCCTCCTCACCTCTTGAGTTTTCCGATTTATCGCCGGATTGATTTGAGGCCGAAGCTACTGCAAAAATATAGCCGTCAGCCAAAACAACGGAATAGCCGGCAGATTCATCTCCTGCACCGCCGATGGTATTCTGACCTATAATTTCACCTGCAGGATTCAATAATAAAAACCACATATCATATCCACCGTTTGAATTATCAGATTTCTCGCCCGATATATTGGAATTGGAATATCCGGTTACCAGCAGATTACCGTCAGGTTTTTCTCTTACCGTTCGCAAATAATCGGTCTTGCTACCGCCAATTGTTTTTTGCCAAATCATGCTGCCATCTTCATTTATTTTGTAAATCCAATAATCCACTACGCCTCTCAGCTCTCCCGTTTTATCTCCTGAAATTCCCGAATGTGAATATCCGCCTACAATGTAACCATTTTCAACCCGGATGATATCACGTACGATATCGTTGTCATTTCCGCCATAGGTTTTGTCCCATTCTTTGTTTCCGTTTTCATCCAATTTTACCAGCCAATTGTCAAAAAGTCCTCTCGAATTTTCTGATTTATCACCTGAAATACCGGAATCGGAATGACCTCCGATCAAAAATCCGCCGTCTGCAGTTTCTATACTGATTATGCCTCTGTCCAGAGTTGATCCTCCCAAACTTTTTTGCCAGACAATTGTCCCTGAAGAATTTAATTTTAACACCCAATAATCACGTTGTCCGTTTGACGGTGCGGTTTTATCTCCCGAAATACCTGAATCTGAATAGCCGGAAACAAAGTAACCTCCGTCTTCTGTCTGAAACACATAGGTATCAAAATCGGGCTGTGCACCTCCATAGGTTTTTTGCCATTCTATATTTCCCGAATCGTCTAACTTCAATATCCAATAATCCAGTCCGCCACGGGAATTTTCTGTTTTTTCACCCGAAATGTTGGAATTGGATCCCATGCCTACTATAAAACCGCCATCTGAAGTCTGGTTAAGACTGGTTAAAAAATCATCACCCGATCCGCCAATGGTTTTATCCCAAAGAATTGTTCCGTTTGCATCCGTTTTCACAATCCAGCCGTCAATTGATCCACGGCTGTTTTCAGATTTCTCTCCTGAGGCATTTGAATTGGAATAACCTCCCAAAACATATCCGCCATCAGTTGTAGGCTGGAGCGAATAAACAACATCCGAGGCGCTTCCTCCCATGGTTTTTTGCCATAAAACAGAAGGATCCTGTGCTTGTAAAATGATTCCGAAAAAAATAAAGTACGATAAAAAGTACAAGTTTTTCATAAGTTTTTAGATTTTATAAAACAAACCTATACGATTTTCTCAAAACCATAGTCCGGAATATTTACAATGTAAACAATTCAAACAAAATAAGTTTACAAAAAAACCGAAAGCATTTCTGTCGCCGGCCTTAATTAGCATCAACATACGAAACTTTAAATTCTTTGATTTGGTTTGCGCCTGTTTTAAGTTATTCTTCTTGCGAAATTCGAAGTTCGAAATCTGTTTTTATTCTCTCCATGCCTCACTTTCCAGCCGACTAACGCCCGACAACCAATCCCTTTGTCTTTTCTCTATTGTCTGCTTTCTTTTCTCTTTCCTAATAATTCCTCAAATTGATATGTCCGCTCAGCTTTTCACCGTCCTCAAGCATCAGGATATACCAGTAAGTACCCGATGGCAGCGGCTCACGGTTGTATCTGCCGTCCCACTCAAAGTCTCCGTCAAGTATCCTGTCAACGAACATCTTGCCGTAACGGTCAAAGATCTGTAATCTTGTGTTCGGGAAGCCCGCCAATGCACGGATCTTCCAGGTATCGTTCTTTCCGTCTCCGTTCGGACTGATAAAGTTCGGCACACCCATTATCGCGCCCTGTCTGGCTGAGCTTCCGCAGCCTTTCCCGTCTCTTACATAAACAAAGTAGATGCCCGGTTCCAAATTATAGAAAACACTGCTGCTCTGCCAGAAGATTTCATCCAGACTGTATTCAAACGGTCCGTTGCCTGTGGCATAAACAGTCAGGGTAGATTCAGTGCTTTTGATTTCCGTAATGATGGGTGTGGTGGAAAAGCTCACTTCTATGTTTCGGCTGAGCGTACAGGGTATTCCGTTGATCTCAACAGTCAATGTGTAAATTCCTTCTTCGGTAAAGATGATTTCACGCGTTTCGCTCAATACATTGCCAAAGCTGTCTGTCCAGATATAGTAATCAAAGCCCTCGGGTGCCAGATAGCTGTAGCTGTCCCCCGAACAGATCACAATATCATCTTCCAGTTCCATTTCGGGATACGGATATACCGTAACGACCAATTCATAAGGTTCTGAGCATTGATTGCCGTCAGGAGTGAATACATAGCCTGTGATTCCCTGTATGCCGGTATTGATTTCACCCGGATACCAGCTTCCGCTGATGCCGTTGTCCGAAACCCCGGGAAGTGCCTCTGCCTCACTGTTGAAACAATAAATTTCCGGAAGGTCAGAAAATACGGGTATAAGGGATTCTGCTGTTTCTATCGTAATCGGATAGACTTCCGCGCATTGTCCTTCATCAGGTGTAAAAGTATAGGTCTGTGTTCCAACCGTTGATGTATCTATGGTCGCAGGAAACCAGCTGCCGGTAATACCGTTGTCTGAAGTGGTCGGAAGTTCCTGCGGATCTGCGTCCAAACAATACTGATACTGCAGATCAAAGATTGGGATAATGCTGTCGGTTACTTCTGCTATAACCTCTATTCTTTCAGATATACAGCCTGCTTCGCTAACTGCTTCTGCCCAATAAGAAGTGGTTTCTGTAAGCACAGGAGTCGTGAACGGATTTCCGGTGAAAATCGGTGTTGTAGCGGTTTCCGAGTCGTACCAGTTAATGATTTCTCCATTGGTCAAAACACTCAGTTCAACCGAGCTTCCTACACAGATCGGATCTGGATTTTCAGCTTCCATTCCGGGAAGTTCATTGACCGTTATGACCAAAGCCAGACGTTCGGAAATACATTCTCCGTTTACGGCTTCTATCCAATAAGTTGCGGATTCGGTAAGCGGCGGTGTAGTGTATGTTATTCCTGTATGGAATGGGATTGTTGAAAATTCATCTTCGTACCAGTTGACGGTTTCGCCGGTTGTGCTAAGGTTTAGCGTTATGGTTTCGCCAAAACAGATTTCGGGAGTTTCGGGTAAAGTAAGTTCCGGGGTTTCTACGACTTCTACGGTCATTTCAGAGCCAGTGGCGCATTGCCCTTCATCCGGGGTGAAGATATATGTTTGTGTTCCTACGGTTGATGTATCTATTGCCCCAGGAAACCAGCTGCCGGTGATACCGTTGTCTGAAGTGGTCGGCAATTCCTGAGGTTCTGTATTCTGACAATATTGGGTTTGCAATTCAAATTCGGGTACAATGGATTCGGTGACTTCTACTATAACTTCTATTCTTTCAGATACACAGCCTTCTTCATTGACAGCTTCTGCCCAATAACTTGTTGTCTCTGTTAGTATAGGAGTAGTAAAAGGATTTCCGGTGAAAATCGGTGTTGTGCCGTCTTCCGAGTCGTACCAGTTAATGATTTCTCCATTGGTGATGAGATTCAGTTCTGCCGTTTCGCCTTCGCAAATGGAATCTGTCGGAACAGCCTGTACCTCGGGCAACGGGTTGACTGTTATTGTTATTTCCATTCTTTCTGATGCGCAATTTTTCGGACTTATGGCTTCTGCCCAGTAAGTTACGGACACGGTTAAATTTTCCAAAACAAAAGGATTGCCGGTAAAAACAGGAACAGTTGCATTTTGCGCATCATACCATTTCACCGTATTTTCATTGTCGGTCTGCACGGATAAACCAAGGTCTTCTCCGAAACAAATTTCATAATGTGTTTGTGCGGTTAATACAGGAAGCGAAAAAACTTCTACATAAACCGTAACCGGAACGGCACAGCTTTCTGACACATCGGGCGTAAAGGTGTAAGCTGTAATTCCCGGCTGGGTGATGTCAATAAAAGAAACGTTCCAACTGCCGGAAATAAGGTTTGCAGATTCGGAAGGAAGCGGAATTCCGGGAGAATTTATATCTGTACAATATTCCAACGGAAAAGTAAATACAGGTACTACGTTTTCCGTAATTTCAATATCCATAATGAATGGCTGTGCACACTGTCCGCCATAGGGTGTGAAAATATAGGTTGTAATCCCGACTGTACCGGTTTCAATTACCGGATGATTCCAGGTTCCACCAATACCGTTCAGAGACATCTCGGGAAGAGGTATTTCAGGGCTGTTTAGGCAATATTGCGGAAAAATATTGAATGCGGGCATGGTTTCTCCGTGTACTTCTACCGGAATGGTAATGGTATCAATACATCCGTGGCTGTCGGTAACGGTCAGGCTGACATTGTAGATTCCGGCTGTTGTAAAATGGTGTGAAGGATGCTGAAGCGTACTGCTGTTGTCGCCCGAGCCGGGATCTCCAAAATTCCATTCCCAGGAAACAATATTCCCATCGTTTACGGCGGATTGATCAGTGAATTGTACCGTTTCGCAGATATTGGCTTCTCCAAAATTAAAATCAGCAGTGGTTACTACTTTTTTCAGTCTGTAATGAAAGCTTGTACTGCATTGGTTATAAGAGCCGACATCTACGCTGTATTCTGCTCCGTCAACCGGATTATTGACTGTAATACTTTCTGTGGTGGCTCCGGTATTCCACTGGTAATTTTCAAATCTTGGGATATAGGGATTGATTTCAACCGAAGTATCATCTTCACAATAATAAATGGTCGTTAATTTTTTGCGCATGGCCGCCGACATATAAGTATAAGAGCCGTGTACACCATACGAACAGTCGAAATGCTCAAATTCAATGCTGATTGTCTGTCCGGCATAAGCCGAGAGATCCATAGCCACGGATTCCCATGTCATGTAATGGTAATTTCCCGAAGGGTTGATGTTTAATTCGTAAGGAGGATTCAAAGGCGGATATGAACCGGCTGTTGCGGTAGTATTATTTATAGGGAACATTTCAATCCCTGTACAGGGTTGAGAAGGGAGTATGTTACCGGAAGCGTCTTTTACAGCAAATTTGTAATGCGTATTACCATCCAAACCATGTGTATTATCCATCAGAACAGCCAACTGAAAAAACAGCACAGGATAATCTGCACTGACATGGATATTATATTTCATTTTATAAGCCCTTGAATGACCCAACCCGCTACCGGCAGGATCTCCGTGACGGGCGACTCTCTGCAGACCGCCTGGCACTCTGGGCAGATTCCCCGGACCTGCATTGCCGTCGTTGTTATTGCCGTAAATATTGACAATTACCGGACTGCTTACACCGGCAGGGCCTTCATACACAACTTCAGGATGTTCCCTGTAAATCCAGCTTGATTCCCAGTTGGTAAAATTACTCATTGAAAAATCCAGATTGGGATTTCCCGGATCCTGGTTAAAGGGAGAGTTGTCAAAATAATCCTGTGCACGGACAAGACTTATAAATGTAAAAAAGAATAGTATGAGTATCGGATATTTCATTACGGATTTTATCTTATTGTGTATAAATGTTGTATATCAGTCCTTATAAATGTTTTTAATTCCTTTCAGGATGACACTGTGTGTTCGTTTCTTTATAAAAACCTCCAGGGTTTTGCCCCCCCGGAGGTTGGGGTTAATGAATTATTTTTTTTATTATTTTAAACATTTTTACTTCTTTGCCGGCCCTGACTCTTACGGTGTATGTACTGTCTGCCTGAAGTGTTACATCCATATTCTTCATATCCCGGCCGTTTTGGTTCTGCTGCAATCTGCTGTTCAGGTCGTAAATCTGTACGCTATTTACTTTCCCGCTTCCTGCGAAATTCAGTTTGCCGCTTATCGGGTCGAAATTGATTCCTTCCGAATCGCTCATAATGTCAAACAGTTTACGGGTCGGCTGTCCCATTTTCAGAAATTCCTTTGGAACCGACAGAAAAAAGAAATCCGATCAATAATATTTGGGTCAATTTCATAACATCTGATTTTTAAAAAGTATAATGGATTCCCACCATAAAGTTTCTTCCGATTCCGGGTATATAGTTGGTCGCGCTTTCTTTGGTCGCTCCCTGCTGCTGCATTGGCGGCGGGATCATGGTGGCATCGCGCACCAGATAGCTCGACGCATAAACCCTGTCGCTCAGGTTTCTGCCTTCCGCATAGATTCCCCAGCGTTTTTTCTGAAATCCGATTCGGGCATTGAGCAGCGTATAAGGATCCTGATACAATTCGTTGTGATGATCGATCGGTGTTTTCTCCGGCAGTGATTCGATATTGAAATTCAACAGCAGACCGATCGGGTTTTCGTACTGAATTTCACCGATGATGTAATGTTCGGGAATCCCGGCAATCCGATTGTTTTTGTAAGTGCCTTCTTTGAAATAAA
>Ga0206103_100138_pt1 | contig 54791 bp, 57 predicted proteins | sample 1B5Ametagenome_FD_148638 | JGI IMG/M metagenome (GOLD analysis project Ga0206103, IMG submission 148638) | Enriched microbial communities from leaf-cutter ant dump, University of Wisconsin, Madison, United States - 1B5A | ecosystem: Environmental > Terrestrial > Nest > Insects nest > Nest dump... | reverse complement strand
CTTTTTTAAAGGCATTACGTAGTAAATAATCCTTTAATATACTGAATGTCAGCTTTTTATCAAAATTTAAAAGAACTTATTTTATTGATTTTTAATCAATTATAATTTTTGTCGTGTACTAAAATATTTTGTCATTCAATGAGTTTCCGTATATATAGCCATCATTAATCATTAATGATGAAACATTCCAGTTAATTGAATCATTTTCCCAAACTAAATTAAATCCCTGATGATATTTAATTTTTTTCTGACAACTAATTAAAGAGAAAAAAAAGAAAAGAATGATGATGGCTTTTATTTTGTGAAATTTTAATTTCATACTTTGCTTTAACAATAGTATAGTTAAATCAATAATTTTAATTTGACAGAAATTTTCAGGATGCATATTTCTTAACAATTAACCCCAAATAATTATATGCAGCCGGAAAATAATTTCCAATCTTCCTTCCGGTTGTATTGTCATAAACTTTCTTTAATTCAGAATAACCGATGATTTCAATCAGTTCTTTGAGATCTTCCCAGCTCCCGTAATTAAAAATAAATTCAACGAGCACATCGTTGCTGATGTCTGCGATTTTATCGTCTTTGATATACCAGAAAAGATGTCTGTTTTTTTCTATGAATTCGGCTCTCGTCATCATACAAAAATACAAAAATTAAGCTTGAAACAGTTCTGAAAATAACCAAAAACCAATAGAAAATAACCGACTGTTCAAATCACCCGAATTGTATCTCAATTCTTGCCTTTGAATCCTTTTGATTTCTTACTTTTGCATACCAAATTAAAATTATGGCTACAGATTATTACCAAATAGACGATTTACTGTCAGAAGAACACAAACTGATCCGTCAAACCGTACGTGATTTTGTAAATCAGGACATCAAACCTGTGATTGACGAAATGGCTCAAAACCATACAGACATTCCCGATTTGATGCCGAAACTCGGCGCAATCGGAGCGCTCGGTCCATACATTCCGGAAGAATATGGAGGTGCCGGTCTTGATCAGATTTCTTACGGACTAATCATGCAGGAATTGGAAGCAGGTGATTCTGCGGTTCGTTCGTCCGCTTCGGTTCAGTCTTCTCTGGTGATGTTTCCGATCTATACTTTTGGGTCTGAAGAACAAAAAAGAAAATATCTTCCAAAATTGGCAACCGGTGAAATGATCGGCTGCTTCGGACTGACTGAACCCAACCACGGTTCAAATCCGAGTGGAATGGAAACCCGAATCGTTGACAAAGGTTCGCATTATGTGCTGAACGGCGCAAAAATGTGGATCACCAACTCGCCGATTGCAGATATTGCAGTGGTTTGGGCGAGAGACGAAGAAGGAAAGCTGAGAGGTGTGATTGCAGAAAGAGGAATGAAAGGATTTACAACACCCGAAACCCACAACAAGTGGTCGCTGCGTGCATCAAAAACCGGTGAACTCGTTTTTGAAAATGTTGAAATTCCGAAAGAAAATCTGTTGCCTGGAGTCAACAGTCTGAGAGGGCCGTTGAGCTGTCTGGATTCTGCGCGTTACGGAATTGCATGGGGTGTGGTCGGAGCAGCAATCGACTGTTACGAAACCGCATTGAAATATGCATTGGAAAGAAATCAGTTTGGAAAACCGATTGCTTCATTCCAGCTGCAGCAGAAGAAACTGGCAGAATTTGTAACCGAAATTACAAAAGCTCAATTGCTGGTTTGGAGACTCGGAACTTTGAAAAATGAAGGCAAAGCAAGCGGTGCTCAGATTTCGATGGCAAAAAGAAACAATGTGAGAATGGCAATCGATATTGCGCGCGAATCTCGTCAGATTCTGGGCGGAATGGGAATTGTCGGAGATTATCCGATGATGCGTCATGCGGCAAATCTTGAATCTGTGATTACCTACGAAGGAACACACGATGTGCATCTGCTGATTACCGGAAACGACATTACCGGCATCAATGCTTTTAAATAGAATTTGAAAGATTCAAAGAATGTTATAGAAAAAGTAATGGGTTGATGGAAAAGCATAATAATGCAGCTATTATAATCTGTCATCTTTTAGTTTTTGGATGTGTAATTTTTTATTTATTATATTTTACATTTGGAATTGATTATCCGTTAATTTCAGGAGAAACCAAAACTTTAAAAATTGATTTAGAAAATTTAGATTATCATATTCAATTAAGAAAAATAATTATTTTATTATTTATTTTTTTGTTGGTAGGATGTATAACGGCTCTTTGGAAATTTAAAAAATTTTCGAGAAATAAAGAAATAACCTCTATCATAATATTTTTTGAAATTTTAATATTAATTTTTTCAATTGTTGTCTATTTTGCTTCACAGATGTTTATAATTTAATTTAAATGGGAAAAATAAATATTCCAAAAAATAATAACTCAAACCCAGGAACTAAGTTAATTCAAATCCTTCTTCCCAAAATGGGAGAAAGTGTGATGGAAGCTGTTATCACCGACTGGATTAAAAAACCGGGTGACCATGTTGAGAAAGACGAGTCATTTGTGACCATCGGTACCGACAAGGTGGACAGTGAACTTCCGTCCGAATATGAAGGAATTTTGAAAAAAATACTGGTCGAAGAAGGAGAAGAAGTCAGGGTCGGTCATCCGATTGCGATTTTTGAAGTTTCTGACGACACCGTTGTTCACACCGAAATCAAGGAAGAAGTCAAAACTGAAATGCTTGAGAAAAAAGCTGAAGTTGAACTGCTTTCGACCAAAAGTCTGTCGGGCAAATCTTTTCTGTCACCCGTTGTCAGAAGGATTGCTGCCGAAAACGGTCTTGAAGTCGAAGACCTGAACCGGATTCAGCCGACCGGCGAAAACGGAAGAATCAGAAAAGTTGATATACTCAAGTTTTTGAACAAAGACAAAACTGTTGCGGTTCAGCAGAAAGTCAGTCATAAATTAGATCTGAACATTCAGCCGGAGGACAAAGTCGAAGCTTTGCCAAGAATCAGACAGGTGGCTGCGGAAATGCTTCAAACTTCTTATCAGCTGATTCCGCACGTGACCACTTTTATTGAGGTCAATGTGAACAGTCTGGTTCATCACCGGGATCAGATCAAAGATGAATTTCAAAAAGAAAACGGAGTCAAAGTAACTTATACCCATTTCATCATGAAAGCGGTTGTCAATACTTTGAAAGAATTTCCGAAATTCAATTCATGGATGAATGAAGATGAACTGATATTGAAAAACGATATCAATCTTGGTTTTGCAACTGCACTTCCCGACGGAAATCTGATTGTCCCCAATGTGAAGAAAGTCAACGATATGAGTTTGAAAGAAATCGTTGAAAATGTCAATCTGATCGGCAACAATGCAAAAGCCGGAAAATTAAAATCTTCGGACATTCAGGATACGACTTTTACGGTGAGCAATACCGGAATTTTTGGCAGCCTGATGGGAACACCGATTATCAGCCGTCCGCAGGTTGCGGTTTTGGCGCTGGGTCAGATCAGATCGGGTGCGGGTGTGGTTGTAAACAACGGAAAAGAAGAACTTGCTGTCTGCAAAATGATGATGCTTTCAATCTCTTATGACCATCGGGTGATCGACGGTGCACTGGCTTCACAGTTTCTTTCAGCTTTGAAAGAAAAACTTGAAAATATCGGCTGATCATCGGCCCGAAACTGAATTAAAAATACATTCGATAAAATAATATGATTGTTAAATCGTATTTTTGTCAACATTCAAATTAGAATATGGAATACAACACCGAAAGAAAACCGCTGATTATACCCGAATACGGCCGTCACATGCAGGAGATGGTCGATTATTGCATGGCGATTGAAGACAGAGAAAAACGAAACGAATTTGCAGGAATCATCATTGAAGTGATGGGTGAGCTCAATCCGCATTTGAGAGATGTCGATGATTTTCAGCACAAACTCTGGGATCAGCTTTTCATCATGTCGGGTTTCAATCTCGATGTGGATTCGCCTTTTCCGGTTCCCGAAAAAACAGAGGTTTACAGCCGGCCAAAAAGGATTCCGTATCCGCAGGAAGAATACAAATACAAATATTACGGCAAGAACATTCGCAGGATGATCGATGTGGCCATCAGCTGGGAAGGCGAAAAACAGGAAGGACTGATTATGGTGATCGCCAACCACATGAAAAAATGCTATCTGCTTTGGAACAAGGATACGGTTGAAGACAGCGCAATTTTTGATCATTTGTATGAAATGTCGGACGGAAAAATCGATTTGAGAGCTTCGAATGAAATTCTTTCTTCAGGAGAAAAATATTATTCAACACACAGTTCGTCAGGTAAGAACAGAAAAGGAAAAGGAGGTAAAAGCAAAAAATACAGCAGATAAGAATGTCAATTTTTCAAATCAAAGGCGGCAATCGCCTGAGCGGCGAAATCACACCTCAGGGTGCAAAAAATGAAGTGCTTCAAATTCTGTGTGCAGTTCTGCTGACAGATGAGCCCGTCAGAATCAAAAATATTCCGAATATCCGTGATGTCAACCGACTGATTGAAATCCTGGGTGATCTGGGTGTCAAAATTCAAAAAAATTCAAACGGAGATCATACTTTCCAGGCAGACGACATCCGTATGGATTATCTGCAGTCAAAAGAATTCAAAAAAGACGGCGCATCGCTTCGCGGATCGATCATGCTGATGGGACCGCTTTTGGCAAAATACGGAAAAGCATATATGCCAAAACCGGGAGGCGACAAAATCGGCAGACGAAGACTGGATACGCATTTCATCGGTTTTATGAAACTCGGTGCAAAATACCGTTTCAATGAAGGTGAAGATTTTTACGGAGTTGAAACCGATGAAAAAAACGGTCTGAAAGGCACCTTTATGCTTTTGGAAGAAGCTTCAGTGACCGGAACCGCAAATCTGGTGATGGCAGCCGTTCTTTCAAAAGGTAAAACCACGATTTACAATGCAGCCTGTGAACCTTATCTGCAGCAACTTTGTAAAATGCTGGTCAGAATGGGTGCAAAAATTCAGGGTATCGGATCAAATCTTCTGGTGATTGAAGGTGTCGAATCTCTGTCCGGAACCGAACATACGATTCTGCCCGATATGATTGAAATCGGCAGCTGGATCGGATTGGCGGCAATGACAAAATCAGAACTTCGGATCAAAAATGTATCCTGGGAAAATCTCGGACTGATTCCGGATGTGTTCAGAAAACTTGGAATCACGGTGGAGCGTGAGAATGATGACATTTATATTCCGGCACACGAAAATTATAAGATTCAAAAATTCATGGACGGATCGATACTGACGGTTTCAGATTCGCCCTGGCCCGGATTCACGCCCGACCTGCTCAGCATCGTGCTGGTCGTTGCGACACAGGCAAAAGGAAGTGTGCTGATTCATCAGAAAATGTTTGAAAGCAGGCTTTTCTTTGTGGATAAACTGATCGATATGGGTGCGCAAATCATTCTTTGTGATCCGCATCGTGCCACCGTCATCGGTCTGAATCAGGAAATCCCGTTGAGAGGAACCACCATGAGTTCGCCCGATATCAGAGCGGGAATTGCACTTTTGATTGCAGCGCTTTCTGCCAAAGGAAAAAGTGTGATCCATAATATTGAACAAATCGACAGAGGTTACGAAAATATTGACACCCGACTCAGAGCAATCGGAGCCGACATCACACGTGCATAATTTTCTGACCGCTGCTTGCAGTAAACCATTGAAATGCAGGATATATTTGACTTTTTGGCAAAATTCGTCAGTCGGCCCGATCAGGTGCTGATGGACTTTATAGCTGCATACGGCTATTGGATTTATGCTGCACTTTTCTTCATCATCTTTGCCGAAACGGGACTAATCATCGCATCTTTTCTGATGCCTTTTCTGCCGGGTGACGCATTGATTTTTGCTATCGGAATGATCGCCGCAAATGATCAGCAGAATCATCTGCATATCCATTACATCATCCCGCTGCTGATGGTTGCCGCGATTTTGGGTGACAATGTCAATTATTATGTCGGACGCAAATTCGGCAACTGGCTGCTTCAGCATCCCGGAAAATTTTATATCAAACCTTCACATATCAACAAAGCGACTCAGTTCTTTGCCCAGCATGGAAAAAAAGCGATCATCATCGCACGATTTATGCCGGTGGTCAGAACTATTATTCCTTTTATCTGCGGAACCACCAAAGTGGATTACAAAACATTTTTGTTTTACAGTCTGATCGGTGCCTTTCTTTGGGTCGGCATCGTTTCTATGCTCGGTTATTATCTCGGAACCTACGAATTTGTACAGAGAAATCTTGAATATTTTATCATCGGAATCATTGTTGCTGCAAATATGCCGCTGATCATCAGACTGATAAAGGCGAGATTGTCCAAAAATCAAAGGATATGAAACGCTTTGGTCTGATCGGCAGGAATATTTCTTATTCGTTCTCGGAAAATTATTTCAAACAAAAATTCAAGACTGAAAAAATTGAGGATTGCAATTATTCAATCTTTGATTTGAATGAAATTTCAGATGTCAAAAAATTATTTGAAATTCCGGAATTGAAAGGTCTGAATGTAACCATTCCCTACAAAGAAAAAATTATTCCTTTTTTGGATGAACTGAGTATTGAAACAAAGACAGTCGGTGCGGTCAACTGTATTGGAATTGATAACGGCATCAAAACCGGATACAACACCGATGTCTGTGGATTTGAAAATTCGCTCAGAAATTTTTTGGATAATTTTGATTTGAATGCATTGATTTTGGGTGACGGCGGGGCAGCAAAAGCTGTAAAATATGTTTTGAATCAATTGAATATCAGCTTTAAAACCGTTTCAAGGAAGGGTGAATTCAATTATTCTGATTTGAATGAATCAGAAATTATAAACCACAGACTGATCATCAACTGCACGCCTTTGGGAACTTTTCCGAATGTAGATTCAAAGCCCGAAATTCCTTATCAGTTTCTGACTTCAGATCATTATCTGTTTGATTTGGTTTATAATCCCGAAAAGACCGAATTTTTGAAATCGGGAGAAATCAGAGAAACAAAAATTAAAAACGGTTATGAAATGCTTCAGCTTCAGGCCGAAAAATCATGGGAAATTTGGTCTGCTCTTTTGTAAATAGCGCAGGTTTTGTTAGCTTTGCTCTCTTAAAGAAACAGCATTATGACAACTGATTTGGATAACCTGCCCACTGGTGCAGATGGAGAAAATGAATTGAATTTAAACCCGGAAGAAAATCAAAAAGAAACAGATCAAAACCTTTCTGAAAATCAAAGCCCTGAAGAACAGCCGGTTGAAGAAACCGTAAATCCCGAAGCAGAAGCTTCATCAGCAGAAGATGAAAGTCCAAAAACGGAAGAAGTTTCATCAGAAACGGATCAAAATCTTTCTGAGAATGAAAATTCTGAAGAGCCGGCTGAAGAAACTGTGAATTCTGAAGCCGAAACTTCATCAACAGAAGAGGAAATCCCGAAAGCGGAAGAGGTTCCATCAGAAACAGATCAAAATCTTTCTGAAGATCAAAACCCCGAAAAACAGGTTGAGAAAACTGTGAATTCTGAAGCCGAAACTTCATCAACAGAAGAGGAAATCCCGAAAGCGGAAGAAGTTCCATCAGAAACAGATCAAAATCTTTCTGAAAATCAAAATCCTGAAGAACAGCCGGTTGAAGAAACCGTAAATCTCGAAGCCGAAATTTCATCGACAGAAGAGGAAAGCCCAAAAACTGAAGAAATTTCTTCAGAATCTGAGCAGTCTGAAATTAATTCAGAAAAAACCGAAGACTACAAACACGAGGAAGCAGGAGGGGAAGCCGCAGAAGAAGCGGAGGAAGAAGAGGAGGAGCAGGAACAGCAGATTCCCTTTAAAAATTATGACGAACTGCCGCTGCCGGTATTGATCGGTGAGGCGAAAGAGTTGTTGAGAAATCATCCGGCGCGCGTATTGAAAGAGCATTTTAATCAGATTCGTGATTCAGTCAAAAAATTGCTTGATGAAGATGAAATTGCCAAAAAAGAAGCTTATGTGGAAGATGGCGGTGATGCGTTGGACTTCCAGTACGACAATCCGGCAAAAAAAGAATTCAATCGAATTTATGGTGATTACAGAAACCAGCTTGATCTTTATTTCAAAGAACAGGAAAAAGCACAGCAGGAAAATCTGACCGAAAGACTTCAAATCATTGAAGAACTGAAATCGCTTTATCAGGATCCGAACGACGACAATTCAAATATATTTTCAAAATTCAGAAAGCTGAAAACCCGTTGGCATAATGCAGGAATGGTTCCAAAATCACAGGCGGGAAATGTCTTCAAAACCTATTTTCATCATCTCGATAACTTCTACCGTTATCTGGATTTGAACAAGGAATTGAGAGAAATGGATTATTCGCACAACCTTGAAGTCAGATCGTCAATCATCAAACGGGCTGAACAGCTGGTTGAAGAAGAAAATGTTCAGAAGGCTTTGAACGAATTGCAGTATCTGCACAAACTTTGGAAAGAGGAGGCTGTACCGGTGGCTGAAGAAATGAGGGAGCCGACCTGGCAGAGATTCAAAGAGCTGACACTCAAGATTCATGAAAGAAAGATTGAGCTGGGCGAAAAAATCAAAGAAGAACAGGAGGAGAATCTCAAAAAGAAAGAGGAGGTGCTCGCTCTGATTAGAAAGCTCTACAATGAGTCAGACAGAAAATCTCACGGCGACTGGCAGAACTGCATAAAAAAACTGAACAAATTAAGAGAAGAATTTATTGCAATCGGCAGAGTTCCGAGAGAATACAATCAAAAAATGTGGGATGAATTCAAGGCGGCAACCCGTGAATTCAATCACAAGAAAAATGAGTTTTACAAATATCTGAAAACCGAGCAGCAACAGAATCTCGCCAAAAAAGAGGAATTGCTGAGAATTGCAAAAGAACATTCAGAAAGCACAGATTGGGACAAATCGGTTCAAATCATCAAAAAAATTCAGTCCGACTGGAAAAAAATAGGCCATGTGCCGAGAAAACAGTCTGATAAGATTTGGAAAGAATTTAAAGAAGCATGCAACAAATTCTTTGACAATTATAAGACAAGAACCGGACGCGTGAGTCAGGAATTTGAACAGAATCTTGTCAAAAAAGAAGAATTGCTTGCAGAATTGCGTGATTATAAAACTTCGGGAGACAGAGCTGCAGATTTGAATAAGATCAATGATTTCAATATCAGATGGAGCAGTATCGGTAAGGTGCCGGCTGCAAAAATGCCTGTCAACTCCGAATTCAGCAAAATCATCAACAATCTGGTCGGTTCAATGGGGCTGAGCGAAGATGAAATCCATGAATTCAGAATGTCTGCGCTGGTTGACCGAATCAAATCGGGTCAGGATGAACAGATGCTGGATGATGAAATCAGAAAGACAAAAAAATTCATCGAAGAACTCGAAAAAGAAATCAATCAGCTTGAAACCAATATCGGTTTCTTTACGGATGAAAAAAGTCCGCTGCTCAAAAATTTTCACAAACAGATTGAAGAAAAGAGAAGCCGTCTGACCGAAGCCGAATTCAAACTGAGAACGCTTCACCGTATTGATTTTGAAGAAGAACCGGAAAAAACTGAAGAAAGGAATCAGAACCCTGAGGATCAGAAACCAGGTGCAGGAGAGGAAACTGCTGAAAATTAACAGCAAATTAAAATACAGTTTTGCACCCTGCGGCCAAATCCGTGGGGTGTTTTGTTAAAAAAACAACGAATTAATTTTCTGAAAATGGAATTTGACGAACTGATGATGAAACGCTGCATCGAACTGGCATCAGGAGGAGTGGGGCTGACTTATCCCAATCCTGTGGTCGGCTGTGTCATCGTCGGAAACGGTCAGATCATTTCGGAAGGCTGGCATCAAAAAGCGGGTGAAGCGCATGCCGAAGTCAATGCGGTCAATAAAATCAAAGACAAAGAAATCCTGAAAGACTGCGAAATCTATGTTTCGCTCGAACCCTGTTCACATTTCGGAAAAACGCCGCCCTGCTCGGATATGATCGTCCGTTACGGTTTCAAAAGAGTGATTGTCGGGATTTTGGATCCGAATTCAAAAGTGAACGGTCAGGGGGTCAAAAGGATGAGAGATGCCGGAATTGAAGTGAAAGTCGGTGTTTTGGAAAATGAATGCGCGGAACTCAACAAAAGATTTTTTTGTTTTCATCAGAACAAACGACCTTATATTGTATTGAAATGGGCGCAGACCGCAGATGGTTTTATGGCGGCTGAAAACTATGTCCAAAAGTGGATCACCAATCCGTATTCAAAACAGCTGGTTCATCTGTGGCGAAGCCGGGAACAGTCGGTGCTTGTCGGATACAATACTGCAAAAATCGATAATCCGCAGCTGAATCTCAGGTTATGGTCCGGAAATCAGCCGGTTCGTGCGGTGATCGACAGAGATTTGAGTCTTGACTCGAAACTTCATCTGTTTGACGGAAGTCAGAAAACGATTATTTTTTCAGAAAAAAATGACAGCAGCAGACCGGATATCATTCAGCTGAATTTTGATGAAAATTTTGAAGAATCGATTTTGAATAAATTCTACAAATCAGGCTTGCAATCGGTGATCATCGAAGGCGGAAGAAAAACACTTGATCGTTTTATCAATAAGGGATTGTGGGACGAAGCAAGAGTTTTCAGTTCATCCGAAAGTTGGGGCAGCGGAATCGAAGCTCCCCGGATCGATGGGAAACTGACCGAACAAAAAATGATTGGCAGCGATCGGCTAAAAATTTTCAGGAAATGATCTATTCTTATCTGACATTGGCCAAAAAAATTGAAGACATTTCTTTCAAAGAAAAAGGAAGCCGTTTTATTTCGTACGCCTATCCGGTTTTGGATGAAGAAGATGTGAAAAATAAACTGGCTGATCTTTGGTCGCTTCATCCCGATGCCACCCATATCTGTTATGCCTATCGTTTGGGTTTGGAAGGTGAAGATCATCGCGCTAATGACGACGGCGAACCTTCGGGCAGTGCAGGTCTGCCGATTTACAATCAGATTTTGTCAAAAAACATCACTTTTGTTTTGGTTGCATCTGTCCGCTATTACGGCGGGACCAAGCTCGGTGTTCCCGGTCTGGTCAAAGCGTACAAACAGTCGGCACAATTAGCGCTCGATGAGGCCCAGATCGTTGAAAAGCATCTGACCGAAAAAGTGGATTTTGAATTTTCGTATGAGGATCAGGGAGCGGTGATGAGAAATGCTGACCGTTTTGGAGCAGAAGTGCTCAAGACTGAATTTACAGACATTTGCCGGCTTTCGGTCAGTGTGAAAAAACAGGATTTCGATAATTTCCTGGCGAGTTTTGAACCTTTGTACAAAGTGAAAATTCAAAAATTTGAATAAGCTCTGATTTTTTTTATTGCTCATTCATCTGCTTTAGTTTTTCGGTCATCTCTTTCGGACATCTGACAGGACGTCTTTTATTTTTATCGATAAATGCAAGTTCGGAGTATCCTTCGGTAATCAGTTCATTTTTTTCGTTGAAAATTTTATAAATGAATTTAATTCTTGCGCCGGTCGGTATTTCTGCAAGCGAAGTTTCGATTCTCAGCAATTCGTCATAGATGGCAGGTCTGAAAAACTTCAGATTCAGTTCGGTCACCGGCAGCATAATTCCACTGTCTTCCAAAGCCTTGTACGGGAGTCCGATCTGTCTGAAAAATTCAACTCTTGCTACCTCGCAGTAGGCCGCATAATTTCCGTGATAAACCACACCCATTTGGTCGGTTTCTCCGTATCTGACACGGATTGAAACAGTTCTTGTCATCATGTTAAAGTAATGCTTAAATCTTTACAAAGATATTTTCAAAAAGTCAATAGTGTGTTAACTTTTTTTATTAAAAAATTATGACCACTTTTGCTTGTGGATAAAAAAGAGGCTATATTAGTGCTCTAAAACTTGGGTCAAACAATCCGTTTATATTTATCAATCTAAAAAGAGGACTTAATTTTACTATGGGAAAATCTGCAGAAATCGTTTGGGGTAATTGTCTTGAATTTATTAAAGATAATATTCAGGAACAAGCATTCAAAACTTGGTTTTTGCCGATTCAGCCTGTTAAATTACAGGAAAAAGTTTTGACCATCCAGGTTCCGAGCAAATTCTTTTACGAATGGCTGGAAGAGCATTACATCAAACTGCTGAAAGTTGCCCTGGAAAAAGAACTCGGTAAGGGTGCAAAATTAGTGTACAGCATAGTGATGGATCAGAAGTATTCGGGCAAAGACCCCTATACCGTCAAAATCCCAAGTTCAAATCGTGAAAAAATTCAGCCGCAGGAAGTGGATGCGCCAATGCCGATTGACAGCAAAAAGGTGAAAAACCCGTTTATCATTCCCGGGCTTCAAAAAATCAAGATTGATTCTCAGCTGAATGTCAATCTCAATTTCAATAATTTTATAGAAGGAGAATCCAACCGTTTGGCGCGTTCGGCCGGAAAAGCCGTCGCAAAAAGACCGGGCGGAACTTCATTCAATCCGTTGTATATCTATGGCGGAGTCGGTTTGGGAAAAACCCATCTGGCGCACGCGATCGGACTGGAAGCAAAAGAAAATCATCCCGACAAAACTGTTTTGTATGTTTCCACCGAGAAATTTATACAGCAGTTTATCGACGCGGTGACCAGCAACAACCGAAATGATTTTATCCATTTCTATCAGATGATCGACATACTGATTATGGACGATGTTCATTTTCTGTCGGGTAAAAAAGGAACTCAGGAAGCGTTTTTCCATATTTTCAACCATTTGCATCAGAAGGGAAATCAGATTGTTCTGACTTCAGACAAGCCGCCTGTTGACATTCAGGATATGGAACAGCGACTGATTTCAAGATTCAAATGGGGGTTGTCCGCTGATCTTCAGGTGCCTGATTACGATACCCGTCTTGCAATTTTGAATCATAAGATTGAAAAGGACGGAATTGAGATGCCTGAAGAGATTGTTGAGTACATTGCAAAAAATATAAAACCCAATATTCGTGAACTCGAAGGCAGTCTGAATTCGATCATCGCACAGGCTACGCTCAACAAAAAGGAAATTACGATCGAGCTGACCAAAAAGACGCTTGCGAACTTTATCGGAAATTCGAGAAAAGAAATTTCAATCGATTATATACAGCGGCTGGTTTGCGATTACTTCAAAATCCCGATCGATCAGGTTCAGTCAAAAACCAGAAAACGGGATGTGGTTCAGGCAAGACAGCTGGCGATGTATTTTGCGAAAAAATATACAAAGGCTTCACTTTCGAGCATTGGTTCACAAATCGGAAACAGAGATCATGCAACCGTGCTGCATGCCTGCAAGACGGTGGCCAATCTTTCCGAAACCGACCGTGTTTTCAGAGGCTATGTTGAAGATCTGAACCGTAAGATCAGCATGGGATAAATTGATTATGAATCATAAAATTTTAATGGTTTGTCTGGGAAATATCTGCCGTTCACCTTTGGCAGAAGGAATCATGCGTTCAAAACTCGGTGGCCAGATATTGATTGATTCTGCCGGAACCGGCGACTGGCATGCGGGTGAACATCCCGACCGTCGGGCGATAGCGGTTGCCAAAAATCATGGAGTCGATATTTCAAAACTCAGAGCGCGTCAGGTCAGTGAGTCTGATTTTGATGAATTTGATTTGATTTTTGCTATGGATGCTTCCAATTTTCGGAATCTTCAAAATCTGACTTCAGATATGGATCAGAAATCAAAAATCAAAATGATACTCGGCGATTCGGATGTGCCAGATCCTTATTGGGGTGATGCAGCCGATTTTGAAAATGTATTTCAATTGCTCAATGCTGCGATTGATGAAGTGATCGAACAATTCCAACTCGTATGAGCTGCCGGCTGTATCTGATTCCGACCCTGCTCGGCGATGGTGATTTCAAAAGAAGCATACCCGGATTCAATCTGGAATTGATTTCGGAAATAAAAATCTTTGCGGTTGAAAATGAAAAATCGGCCAGAAAATTTATCAAAACCGTACTGCCCGAAAAATCTCAGTCGGAACTTCAAATCCATATCCTGAACAAATACACCGATGACAAAGAACTTTCTGAATTGTCAAAACTTTTTGGAGGTTCCGAGCCGATTGGAATTTTATCCGAAGCCGGACTGCCTGCAGTTGCAGACCCGGGCGCAAGACTTGTAAGACTGGCGCATAAGAATAATATTCCGGTCATACCGCTGGTCGGCCCTTCGTCCATACTGCTGGCACTGATGGCATCCGGAATGAACGGTCAGCAGTTCAGCTTTCACGGATATCTTCCGATCGATAAAAATCAGAGAAAACAGTCGATCCAAAGATTAGAAATCGAAAGCAGAAAAAATCAGTGTACCCAGATTTTTATGGAAACTCCCTATCGGAACAACCAGCTGATCGACGATCTGATTAAATTCTGCCAGCCGTCCACACTTCTCTGTGTGGCCGCAAACATCACACTTGCCGACGAATTTATAAAAACAATGACCATCCGCGAATGGGCACAAAAAAAAGCGGACCTTCATAAAAAGCCCGCCATTTTTCTATTGGAATCTTACTGATTATTTATCGCCACCTGTTTCAGGAGCCTGACCGATCAATTCCATAAACTCATCCAGTTTTGGAGTGATGATGACCTGAGTTCTTCTGTTTCTTGCGCGGCCTTCCTCAGATGCATTGCTTGCAATCGGGTTGTATTCGCCGCGTCCGCCGGCAGTAAGTCTTTTCGGATCCACGCCGTGTTCGTTCTGAAGCGCCTGAACCACTGAAGAAGCTCTCAGCGTACTCAAATCCCAGTTGTTTCTGATATTTGGTTTGCTGATCGGCACATTGTCTGTGTTACCTTCGATCAGCACATCGTAATCTCTGTAATCTTTGATGATCTTAGCCACTTTTGACAGGGTTGAATTTGCTGCCGGGCTGATCTCATAGCTTCCTGATTTATAAAGCATATTATCTGAAAGTGAGATATATACAACACCTTTCAATACCTGAACGTCAACATCTCTCATTTCTTCTCTGCTCAGTGAACGGGTCAGATTGTTGGTCAGAACCATGTTCAGTGAGTCATTTTTACGATTGATTTCAGTCAAATGTTTGATGTATTTGTTGGACGCATTGATTTCATTAACCAACTTCTCGATATTCACACCTCCCTGCTTGCTGCCTGCCAGACATTCGCTTAGTGCACTTTGAAGGTTGGCAAGATTCTGCTGCTCAGATGCAATTCTTTCCTCAAGGCTTGCCACTCTTGACTTGGACGCTGCCAATTCGGTCTGACATCCCTGATTTTGAGAATATACACTGTTGAACTGATCCTGCAGTTCGTCATACTTCTTCTGCGAAACGCAGCTTGTGATAAATGTTGCAGCAATGATTGCTGCGGATAAGACGGTTAATCTCATATGAACTTTATTTTTTGGGTTTAACTATATAACGTATTAATGTTTACTTTATTTGTTTTTTTGTTAAAATTTCAAATTGCAACCCTGGAAATCTGATTGATTTTTTGATGATTTTAATTCAGCTGCAGATGTTATTTTTGAACTGATTTACACTGCAAAATTAGCTGAATTCATTTGATTTATTAAGTTTTAATTATCAAACGCACGCCTCCATTTTTTTAATAATCAGTTTTTCCGTCGCAAAGATATCAATTATTGTTCCATAAATTTCAGGTAAAATCAAAGTTTATAACCATGCTTCAAACCGAAGCCTCCGATTTGCTATTGCAGACTTTGATTGAAATCTTTAACTTGCGTTGAAGTTTTTTTGAAAATGAATACCAGGATTTTATTGATTTATACCGGCGGTACCATCGGAATGGCAAGAGACTATGAAGCTCAGTCGCTCAAACCGCTTGATTTTGACAATCTGCTCGGACATATACCCGAACTCAAACTGATCGACAGCGATATCGAATACACCAGTTTCAGCGAACCCATCGATTCTTCCAATATGGGACCGGAGCACTGGATCAGGCTGGCACAGATTATAAAGGTAAATTACGACCAATATGACGGTTTTGTAATTCTTCACGGAACCGATACCATGGCATATTCTGCTTCTGCACTCAGTTTTATGCTCAACGGACTTCAAAAACCGGTCATCTTTACCGGATCCCAATTGCCGGTCGGCGATCTGAGAACCGATGCAAAAGAAAATTTGATTACTTCAATTCATTTTGCATCGCTTTGCGAAAACGGTGTACCGCTGATTCACGAAGTCTGTGTATATTTTGAATACAGATTGTTGCGTGCTAACCGGACGACCAAGATCAATGCAGAAAACTTTGACGCATTTGCATCACCCAATTATCCCGATCTGGGTGAATCGGGCATACGTCTCGATCTCAGAAAAGATCTGTTGTGGAAAGAAGATCCGTCGGTTGAATTTTCGATCAATACCGATTTGGATGTTCACATGGGGCTGATGAAGATTTTTCCGGGAATGAGTCGGATTTTTATTGAAAATCAGCTGAACACACCCCAAATGCAGGTGATGATCATCGAGGCATTCGGCTCGGGCAATATATTTATGTATGATTGGCTCGACAGTCTGCTCAGAAAGAAAGCGGATGAAGGATTGATTTTTGTGATCAACACCCAGTGTGCGGGCGGCATGGTTGAGATTGGCAGATATGAGACCAGTGGGATATTCAGAGAAATCAATGCGGTCAACGGATTTGATCTGACCACTGAGGCTTCAGTTGCAAAGACGATTCATTTGCTGGGTCAGGGCCTGAGCAATGAAGAATTCAGAAAAGCTTATGAAACCAGTTTGAGAGGCGAGTTGACCAAAGTATAAAAACCGATTTTCAAAAAAGGATGAAATCCCAAAAATTCGGTTAAATTTGCAATCCCCAAACAGAGAGGTGTCCGAGTGGTTGAAGGAGCTACCCTGGAAAGGTAGTATGCGGGTAACTGTATCGAGGGTTCGAATCCCTTCCTCTCTGCAAACAAAACAAAAGTCGTCCGCCGCAGGTGGGCGATTTTTTAATTCTGCTCCCGGCGTTGAAAGCTTGCTTTCAAAAGACGGCGCAGAAATAAAAAAACAATGCGGCAGCATTGACTTTTGTTTTGTTTGACAGACCTCCCCTCGGGGATCAGCTTCAGCTAATCCCTTTTCCAATAAATCAAGTTTTTTAATTTTAAAATATTCTTTCGAAAAATCTGCTTTCATAAGACGGGGGCAGAAATAAAAAAACAATGCGGCAGCATTGACTTTTGTTTTGTTTGACAGATCCTCCACTCGGGATCAGCTTTAGCTAATCCCTTTTCAGAAATTCTCAAAATAAGTTTAAAGCTTTTCTCAGAAGAATCGTGCAGCATTGATTTTTGTAGGCCAATTGAAATCAGTCTTAGTGAATTTATCACCTTTTAATTAAGTTTCACAGACCAAATTCATTTCATTAATCCAATTAAAAAATTCGATAAATCCTGCCCAAAATTAAATCCAAAACCCACGGCTTAATCATTCAGTCAATTTCCCACTGTTTAGAACCCTTCAAAATATTGGCTTCTTGTGTGATGGCTCAAAAAAATAGGGCTTAATTGACTTATTTGCCGTAAATTTGTTAGCTCAAAAGCAAAAATTCTTCGTTTTGCGCTTTAATTACACGAGTTTAGAAATAAATACAAGAAATTATGAATCAGGATATTTTTAACATCCGTAGGAAACTAAAGACTTCGATGGGTGAACTGGACTTTTACAGTTTGCCTGAACTTGAAAAACAGGGACACAACATCAAAAAACTTCCCTTCTCAATCCGGATCATGCTTGAAAATGCACTCCGCGGTTATGACGATTTCTCGGTGACCAGAGAACATGTGGATACCATTCTGAATTGGAAACCAAAGGGAATTGAAAAAGACATCGCATACAAACCTGCACGTGTACTGATGCAGGATTTCACCGGAGTTCCGGCTGTTGTGGATATAGCTTCGCTTCGTGCAGAGGCAGCAAGAAAAGGCAAAAAGCCGACCGACATCAATCCGCTGATTCCGGTGGATCTGGTGATCGACCACAGTGTACAGGTCGATTTCTTCGGTGCACAATATGCATACAGGAAAAACATGGAAATGGAGTATCAGAGAAACAATGAAAGATACCGTTTCCTGAAATGGGCACAGAATTCTTTTGACAACTTCAGCGTGGTGCCTCCCGGAATGGGGATCTGCCACCAGGTGAACCTCGAATATCTTTCTAAAGGTGTGATCGCAAGAGACGGAATGGCATTTCCGGACACACTTGTCGGAACCGACAGCCACACACCTATGGTGAACGGTATCGGAGTGGTTTCATGGGGTGTTGGAGGTATTGAAGCCGAAGCTGCCATTTTGGGTCAGCCGGTTTACTTTATCTGCCCTGAGGTGATCGGTCTGAAACTTGTCGGACAGCTTCCAGTGGGAACAACTGCAACCGACCTGGTGCTTACCGTTGCAAACACTTTGAGAAAATACGGAGTTGTTGGAAAATTTGTTGAGGTATTCGGACCGGGGCTTGATTATCTGAGCGTGCCCGACCGTGCGACTTTGGGGAATATGTCACCCGAATTCGGATGTACCATCACTTATTTCCCGATTGACCACAAGACTTTGGAATATATGCAGGGAACCAACCGAAGCGAAGAGCAGATCAGGCTGGTTGAGCAGTATTGCAAAGAAAATATGCTGTGGAGAGAAAACGAACACGAAATAGAATATACAGATATCATTGAATTGGATGTTTCAAAAGTTGAACCGAGTGTTGCCGGTCCGAAAAGGCCGCAGGACAAAATTCTTTTGAAAGATCTGAAAGACAAATTCATTGAACTCGAACATTCAAGCTTCGGTCGTGAATACATTGAGCCGTCTGTTAGAGAAGCAATGCTTAACCGTTGGAAAAATGAAGGCGGAAGCATTCGAGAAAACGGTGAAACCGAAAAACGAGAACACAATCCGAATGTTGAAACTGTTGAAGAAAACGGTCTTAAATCAGCCTGGATTACACGCGGACAGGAAAAATTCCTGTTGTCTGACGGTGCGGTTGTAATTGCGGCCATCACTTCATGTACAAATACATCAAACCCTTATGTAATGCTGGGTGCCGGTTTGCTGGCAAGAAATGCAAGAGCAATGGGTATCGACAAAAAACCATGGGTGAAATCATCGCTGGCTCCCGGATCCAAAACGGTTACTGACTATCTGGAAAGAGCTGATCTGATGAAAGACCTCGAAGCTTTGGATTATCACCTGGTGGGTTACGGCTGTACTTCATGTATCGGTAACTCCGGTCCGCTTCCTGCTGATATTCAGGATGCAGTGGACGAAGATAATCTGGTTGTAACTTCGGTGCTTTCCGGAAACAGAAACTTCGAAGCCCGTATTCACCCGAAAGTTAAAATGAACTTCCTGATGTCACCGATGCTGGTTGTTGCATTTGCGCTGGCGGGGAGAGTAGATATAGACCTGACGACCGAACCTCTGGGATATGACAGCAACAATCTGCCGGTTTATCTGAAGGATATCTGGCCAAGCAACGAGGAAATCGTTGAAACCATGAAACAGGTGCTGACACCAGAAGATTTCGAGAAAGAATACAGCACCATTTTCGATGGAAACGACAGTTGGAAAAAGCTTGAAGTTCCAACCGGACAACTTTACGAATGGGATGACAAATCTACCTATATCAAAGAAGTTCCGTTCTTCGAAAATCTGCCGGCTGAGCCGAAACCGCTCTCAGATATCAAAGGTGCAAGAACGCTGCTGATTCTGGGAGACAGTGTAACCACAGACCATATTTCGCCTGCGGGTGCATTTGCAGAAACTTCTTCTGCCGGTCAGTATTTGAAATCAAGAGGTGTTGAAAGAAAAGATTTCAACAGCTACGGTTCAAGAAGAGGAAATGACGAGGTGATGGTGAGAGGAACATTTGCCAACGTTCGAATCAAAAACGGACTGGCCGAGAAAGAAGGAGGTTATACCCAATATCTGCCGACAGGTGAAGAAATGACCGTATATGATGCATCGCAAAAATACAAAGCTGACGGTACGCCGCTGGTTGTGATTGCGGGTATCGAGTACGGAAGCGGATCTTCAAGGGACTGGGCGGCAAAAGGAACTTTCCTTTTGGGTGTGAAAGCGGTGATTGCAAAAAGCTATGAGCGAATTCACAGAAGCAATCTGATCATGATGGGTGTGCTGCCGATGCAGTTCCTTGATGGCCAGGATGCAGCTTCACTTGGTCTGGACGGAAAAGAAACTTTTGAAATAACAGGAATCGCAAACGATCTGACTCCTTTGAAACATCTGGATGTGACCGCAAAAAAACATGACGGTACAGAAGTGAAATTCAAAGCAATCGCAAGATTGGATTCGCCTGCCGAAATTGCATACTACGAAAATGAGGGAATCCTCCAGTATGTATTGAGACAGTTCCTGAAAAAATAATCAGGTTTTTCATTAAATAATCAATCGCCTTCGAATCTCGGAGGCGATTTTTTTGTGATAATTTTGGATTTGATAGAATTGAATATTCAATTGTTTTGTCACAGTTTTTGGTTTGCTTCGCGCCAAAAACAGCGCCAAAACAAAAATTGCATTTCTGCCTATTATCCGTCCGTTAAAACGGACGGCAATTTTTGGGCTTATTATTAAATGCCGGTTTTTCACAAAACTTAAAAATGTTCGCTATGATAAAAGATTTAATTTCTTTTGATTTTATTGCCGGACTGAAAAATCACCGGCTCCTTTTTGGGCTTCAGCCCCATTAAATTAGATTCTGAATAAATCAGAAAAAAAATCCGCCACAAAACTGCAACGGATTTAATATTTAAAAAATAATACCCAATTAAAACAATTCCTTTCTGATAATATTCTGTGAACGATCCGGGCCGACCGAAACCAGATAGATCTCGATTCCCAGATATTCTTCTATAAAATGGATATAATCCTGAGCTTCTTTTGGCAGTTCTTCAAATCTGCTGATTCCGCAGATATCGCCATTCCAACCCGGAAGTTCCTCATAAATAGGTTCGTAGTCATCCAGTTTTGTGGTCGAAGCAGTGAAATTTTGTTTGATTTCATTGTCTTCGGTTTTGTAGGCCGTACAGACTTTGATGGTTTCAAATCCGCTCAGTACATCAAGTTTTGTGATGACCAGATGGGTAATCCCGTCGATGCGGCAGGCGTGTTTCAGTGCCACCAGATCGAGCCATCCGCAGCGTCTCGGTCTTCCGGTCGAAGCGCCGTATTCATTTCCGACTTCACGAATCTGCTCACCGATTTCATTGTCCTGTTCGGTCGGAAAAGGTCCGTTGCCCACACGGGTACAGTATGCTTTTGAAACGCCGATCAGATTTTCAAGTTTGGTCGGAGGAATTCCGGCGCCCACACAAACGCCTCCGGTCGAAGGAGAAGATGAGGTCACAAACGGATAAGTTCCGTAGTCGATGTCGAGCATCAGCGCCTGAGCACCTTCAAAAAGTACGGTTTTACCTTCGTCGATGGCATCATTCACTTCAACCACAGCATCTATAATCCGGTGTTTGATTTTTTCGCCGTATTCGATATAGTTGCTGTAAATTTCGTCATAATCCAATGCCGGTTTACCATATAATTTTTCAAACAGTGCATTTTTGATTTCGAGATTGATTTTTAATTTTTCAGCCAGCACCTGAGGATTCAGCAGATCGATTGCGCGTATGCCGACTCTTGCCACCTTGTCTTCATAACAGGGGCCGATTCCTCTTTTGGTTGTTCCGATCGAATCTTTTCCGGCTGCTTCTTCACGATAATGATCGAGCTGGATGTGATAAGGCATGATGATATGCGCACGACGGTCGATAAATATATTTTTGCTCGACAAACCTCTGCTTTCTAATTTTTCCACCTCATCCAAAAAACTTTGGGGATTTACGACCACACCGCTTCCGATGATGCATTTTCCTTTTGACTGCAATACACCCGAAGGCAGCAGATGGAGTACAAATTTGTCCTCGCCCGCATAAACCGTATGGCCGGCATTGTTGCCGCCCTGATAACGGACTACAAAATCGGATTTTGCTGAAAGCACATCGGTAATTTTCCCTTTTCCCTCGTCTCCGAACTGAAGACCGACTACTACATAAGTTGACATTTTCGCTGTTTGTATTAAAAAATCAGTTTCAGTGTACAAAAGTAATTCAAACCAAAAGGAGCAGCAAATAAAAGAAAGATCAAATCAAAGAAGTTATCAAGAAAAATTTAAGTCAAAAAGAAATCGGTCGATATCTCGGTTGAATTGAGATACCGTATGATTGCATGATGAGGTTTTGAATTGGTTTTGATTTTTAATTTTCAGTTGTCCAATAAAAAAATTACGAAATCAGATTTTATATTTGACTGAAATTGAATCAAATTCAACCGAATCGAGGCATACAAAAACAGTTGAATTGACAGGCTGTCTGTTTATTGAATCGAATCATGTTTTTGTTTTTACAAAAATAAGGTCTGCAAGTGATATGAATTTTTTAAAATGTCGTAGTTTCGTGCTTTCTAAACCGTAATAAATTAATTTAAAAATGAAAAAAATAATCTTTTCGCTGTTTGTATTCGCGATTGGTTTGAATTCCTTTGCCCAGACAACCGCTGTTGACAAGGCAGAGCAGGAAAAAAGAGACTGGTTTCACAGCGATTTTTCAAAAACAGGAATTTATGGTGTGGGCACCGACTCTGCACTCGAATTTCTGAAATCAAAAGGAATGAAACCTACAACTGTGGTGGTGGGTGTGCTTGACAGCGGTGTTCAGATCACCCATGAAGATTTGAAAAATGAAATCTGGGTGAACAAAAATGAAAAAGCAGGCAACGGAAAGGACGATGACGGCAACGGATATATCGACGACATCAACGGATGGGATTTCTGTACCACTGCGGACGGAGCCGATTACAATGAAGATTCGTATGAAGCAACCCGTATGGTTGTTCTTTACGAACCTTATTTCAATTCGGCAGACAAAAAGAAAAATGCAGAGAACAGAAGAAATATGCCGCTTGAATACAAACAATATTTGAGAGCCAGACAGGTCTGGGCAGACAAATATTATTCAGCAAAAGCAAGTGAAAAGGGTGGTGAAGCAGATGACCAGGCGGAACAGATTCTGGCAATGCTCGGTGAATTGGAAGCCTATTCAAAAGATGTGAAATTAACCAAAGAAAATATTGAAAATCTTTCGGCAGACGATGCAGACCAAAAAGCGATGAAGGACCAGATTCGTTTTATCATTTCAAATAATGAGGAATTTGAAGGAATGACGATGGGTGAGATCATTGCAGAAGCAAAAAAGGAATTTGGCGAAATGTCAAAAAGCGACAATAACGATCTGCTGTATGCGTACAATGTAAATTACAATCCTGCGAAAGGAAAATTCGATGTCAAAGGATACGGAAACAATGAGGTTCAGGGACCGGATGCGCTTCACGGAACCCACGTGGCGGGTATCATCGGTGCAGGCAGAGGCAACAAAATCGGTATGGACGGTGTTGCCGGCGGACTGGTGAAAATCATGTCGGTGCGTATGGTTCCGGACGGTGACGAAAGAGATGAGGATGTTGCAAATGCAATCCATTATGCGGTTGACAACGGTGCAAAAATTCTGAATATGAGTTTTGGAAAGGCTTTTTCACCCAAAAAAGAACTGGTTTATGATGCACTCAAATATGCGGAAAGCAAAGGTGTGCTGATTTTCCATGCAGCCGGAAATGACAACAAGGATCTGGATTTCAATTACAATTATCCGAGCAATTACAAAGATGACGAAATGGTGCCTTTGGTGAGTACGATGATCACAGTGGGTGCAAGTACCCGATACAATGAAAAACTGAAAGCATCATTTTCAAACTTTGGTGCGGTAAAAGTGGATCTGTTTGCTCCGGGCGCAGAGATTTATGCAACCATTCCCGAAAACAAATACAGATATCTTCAGGGAACTTCAATGGCTTCGCCGGTTGCGGCAGGCTGTGCGGCTCTGCTGTGGTCATATTTTCCTCAGCTGACTGCAAATCAGGTAAAAGAAATTTTGTTTGAAACCGTGAATGTTTCTGATGCCGAAGTCAAAGTTGGGTCTGAAGCAGAACCGAGAAAATTCAGCGATCTTTCGGTTACCGGCGGTGTGATCGATGTGAACAAAGCGGTCAGACTGGCTTATGACCGATACGGAAAAAAGAAATAAGCGATAATAATCGATTATTCAATTTGAAGACAGAATCCCGACCTGATATCGAGATTCTGTTTTTTTTATGATTTAACCTAAGAAAAGTCATTGTGTCATTGACGATTAAAGACTGGATTTAGGCTTATCTTTGCTCTCAAATTTTAAAAACCAAAAATGAAAAAAAATCTGTTTTATTTCCTTTTTGCAGCGACCATGCTGACAATAGGATTTTCATGCTCAAGTGATGATGACGGACCGACTCCGCCGGAGGAGGATGTACTGGTGGGTACCTGGCAATTGACCAATATTGATTTTATACATATGGAAGAAGGCGGTTTTCCCGCAAGTGATGCATGCATCTGGGAACTGGTTTCATTTTATGAATTCAAAGCTGACGGTAAATTTTATTATTTGCTGACCGATACTGCACCTCCGATTTTTGATCCTTATGCAAACGAATACTGGAACTGGATCGGAGACGAAACCGATTTCAATGTGACTCAGCTCAACCCGATGTCGCCTCCTTATAATTTCGGAATCCATCCGACCGATGTGAGCGCGGTTAAAGCAGACGGACAGTGGACCATCACATTTACTTCTGATCTGTCAAACGGTTCAAAAGCGAAATTTACAATCAGGAAAAAAGATATCGACCTGAGTCTGAAACCTGCGGTAACAGATGATCAGGGAAACCCTTATGTTTGTGATTTCTTTGGCGGATAAAAAACCGTTCAAAATTCAAATACGAAAACCGGCTGCCTGAAAAATTAATTTTAGAGCCGGTTTTTTGTCTTTGAGAAATTGAATTTTATGAAACAGCTGACTGTCCTTTTACTGATTTTTTCAACTGCAATTCTGAACGCCCAGAACAGCGGCACCATCAGCGGTGTGCTGATCAACGGACTGGACGGTGGAGTTGAAAACGTGGAAATCAGACTGGAAGAAAGTCATCATAAGACAGTAACCAACGCTCAGGGTGAATTTTCTTTTAAAAATCTGAAAGACGGTTTTTATGAGATTTATGCAATTCTGGACGGTGAAAGATTCGGGCCGTTTTATTCTGAAATCATCAACGGGAATTCTGATCCGGTTGAAGTTTTTATAGACGACCAAAGCCGGAATATCACTTTGGAAACTGTAAAAATTCAGGCAAAGACAGAAAGCGAAAGACTGAAAAACAATGCGATCAAAGCTGATGTGGTCACCATCAAGGAAAAAGTTGAAAGAGCAAGTTCGGTCGAAGAGATTATCAACCGTACGCCCGGTGTGAAGATCAGAAATGCGGGCGGACTCGGTTCGCCTGACAATATCGTGATCGGCGGTTTCAGCGGAAATTCAATCAAATTTCTGTACGACGACATTCCGATCGATTATCTCGGTTCCAATTACGGACTGACCAAAGTTCCGACCAATACCATTGACCGGATTGAAGTTTACAAAGGTGTGCTGCCGACAAAAATAGGAATCGATGCTTTGGGAAGCGCAGTCAACATCATACCGATGACCGCCAACAAAACCACAGGTTCGGCGACTTATGAAACCGGTTCATACGGTACCCACATTCTTTCGTTTGATGCGAATGTGCAACTTAATGAAAAGCTGTTTGTCGGTACTACAAGTTTTTACAATTATTCAAAAAACGATTACAAAGTTGATCATCTGCCGTATCGCGATCCTGAAACCGGGCGGACAGATTACATCCGTGCCAAGCTTTTTCACAATGCATTTGAACAGCATTCGCTTGAATTTTTTGTGCAGGGAAGAGATTTGAAATGGGCAGATCTGATCGAGTTGAAAGTGAATTCTTACGGACTGAAAAAGGAAATTCAGAATGATCCTTATTCGAGAGCAAGAGCATTTGGCGAAGTGTACAGAACTGAAAAAGGAAATTTCATTCCGTCGATCAAATACAAAAAATATTTTCTTGACAACCGTTTGAGTCTGAACCAGTTTTTGGTCTTCAGCCGAATTGATTACGAATTGGTTGACCGTGCGAAAAATGTTTCCTATGACTGGCTGGGTCAGCAGCATCAGACCAGTTCCGGATCTGAGATGGGCAGTCTGAAACTGAAAGACGGAATTCTGCTGCATAAAATGAGTCAGTTTACTTCAAGAACCAATTTGAATTATCTGATCAATAATAATTTTCAGATCGAGAGCAATACAGTTTATTCGCATTACAACCGAAAAACAAACGACGATGATTTCAATCCGGACGGAATCGATTACAGCAAACTGATCAGCAATCTTGCATTGAACAGCCGGTTTTTTGACCGAAAACTGGAATCAAATACACAGATCAAATATCTGCGCAGTTATTTGTCGGGTCATTACAATTCATCGGATGATCCGTCGAATTTGGTGATCAGTACAAAAGATGTTTCGAGTTCGGGTGTCAGTTTTTCACAGGCTTTGAAATACAATTTCAATTCAAAAAACTTTGTAAGAATTTCGTATGAAAATACTTACAGACTTCCCGAACAAAATGAAATCTTTGGCGACAACAATTTTATTTTGGCCAATTATGATTTGAAACCCGAAAAAAGCCGGAATCTGAATCTGGGTTATGTTTACGATTCAAGAATGCTGCGTTTGGAACTGAATACCTATTACAGAAATACAAAAGAACTGATCCGATTGAAGGACATCAACCATTATCAGGCGAAATTTCTGAATCTCGATCATGTCAAAGGTTTGGGTGTTGAATTGGAAGTAACTTATCATCCGACCAAAAACTTTGTATTGGCCGGAAATCTGACCTGGAATGATTTCAGATTGGAATCTTCAAAAGACAATCTGCTGAACGGGCAGCATTACAAAAAGGCAAGAATCGCAAATATGCCTTTTTATTATACCAATCTCAGTTTTTCGTACAACCTGAAAGATCTGCTGCATCTGAGCACCGATCTGTCGTTCTTTTGGGATTATTCGTATGTTCACCAGTACTATCTCGATTTTATCGAAAAACAGTTTGAACCCGACGGATTCCTTGGCCTTTGGGGGCATTCAAAGATCAACACCAGCCGGATTATACCGGTTCAGCATCTGCACAGTCTGGGATTTGTGTATACAAGAGATTTGGGCAAAAACAATATTTCGGTGAGTGCCGAAGTTAAGAATCTGTTCAACAGCGAGATATACAATGAATTCAAAATGCAGAGTCCGGGCAGGAATTTCAGGCTGAAACTGACTTACGGATTCTGATGAAAAATTATAGAAAAATGAAGATCAAAATTTCATATCGCTTCTTTTCGATTCTGAGTACACTGCTGTTTTTTTCGTGTACTTTGGACAATATAGACGATGAAAACAATCTGCCGAAAACCGATTTTTCAAGCTTCAATTATGTGCTGGCAACCGAAGATTCGACAACGCCCGATATCACCCGGTTTTTCAGTCTCAATCTGAGCGAAATCGATCCCGAAATGAAATATGATCTGATCGACAACAATTCGCTTTTTGTGAATTCTGATCCTTCAACTTCGTCGGGTCACCATTTTTTCAAGAATTATATTTTCAGCATGGCCAAGGACAAAAAGGGTTATTCTTCAACACCCGGCATCTATCGGCTGACGCTGAATACAGACAATCGGATGTTTATCGACAGCGAAATTTTTATCGGAAAAAACAATCTGTTTCCGTCCAGAAAACTCTGTCTGGTCGATGAGCATACCGGCTATTTTTACAACGAAGATCTCGGTCAGCAGACGATACAGAAATTTGATCCGACCACGATGATGGTCAAGGAAACTTTGGATTTGAGACCTTATATCGAAGCATTCAGACCCGATGCCGAATTTCAGGATCCGTACGGAAACAATCTGGTCAGAACCGGTTCGCTGGTGATGGATTACAAAGATGACAAACTCTATGTGAGCGTTGTATTTCTTGAAACTGCAAATTTCAATCTGATCAGTCAGTCAGAAAATAATTTTTATCTGGCGGTGATCGATATCCCGACTTTTACATTTGAAAAAATCATTCAGTACGAAGGTGCAAAAACCGTCGGTTTCTTTGTTTCCGAAAACAATCCGACCACAAAGGACGAGGACGGAAATCTGTATTTCTGTTCATGGGGATGGAATCAGTTTTATCCGCACAATCCGTCAAAAATATTTCGAATCAAAAAGAACGAAACCGTATTTGATCAGGACTGGATGATTGATGTGGAAGCTTTGTTCGGTGCCGGCAGAGTGGCTCAGTCGATCATTTCGTACAACAACAAAATTTATCTTCATATTTCGGAAGAACCTTATATGTTTGATTCAAGTGAGGAAACCGGCACTTTGACCGGTCTGAAAATGTATTATTACGAATTTGATCCGAATCATCCGGACGAATACCATCTGCTCGACATTCCGCCGTCCAATCCGGCTTCGCGTATCAATGTGTTTTCGATTGTTGACGACAAACTTTTTATCGCAGTTCCCAACAGCGTTCCCGGAAATTTCAACGGTGTTTATTCGCTTGACCATGACGGAAATCTGAAAAAGGAAATGACCATCGACAACAAATACCGTCCGACCCGTTTTTATAAATTGGGGAATTGAGAAAATTGATTTTCAGGGCGACAATTCTGTCAAAAGTCTTTCGTTTGCGGTTTTTAAAAAGCTTAAATTTGAACTGATTTCAAATCTGTAAATTTACTTCCTGCAGATTGTTTTAAACCGAATTTATGCCAAGAGCAACCATCGTATATGCAAGCTGGACAGGGAATTCCGAAGAAATTGCGGAATATCTCGCCGAAAGTTTTCAAAAACTGAATGTTGATGTGAGACTGAGCGAATGTCAGCAGATTGATGCCAAAGATTTTCTGGATGCGGACATCTGTGTGGTTTCGACTTATACCTTTGGTTCGCGCGGCGATCTGCCCGATGAGATTGTCGGATTTTATTTTGATTTGGAGAAAGTTGATTTGACCGGAAGGGTATTTGGTGCGACCGGTTCGGGTGAAGAATTTTACGGATATTTCTGCAAATCGGTTGATGATTTTGATAAACAGTTTGAAAAAACAGGCGCGGTCAGAGGTGCCGAGCCGCTCAAAATCGAACTCAATCCAAGCGAAGAAGACGAAAAACGACTGGATGAATTTGCAAAAAGTCTGTTGGATACCTGGGAGGGGTTGAAGAGGTGAAAAAAATTATGCGACATAAGTCTCCATAATCACCGATTTGACCGTTTTAATTTCGGTTACTGTCAGTTGTCCCAATTTTTTAACAATCCTTGCCCGATCTATTGTTCTGGTCTGGTCCAAAACGATCCAGCCCTTTGTTTTCTGCTGTTTGATTTCAACCCTGGTCGGATACGGTTTTGAACTGCCGGTGACCGGCGCAATGACAATCGTTTGAAGATATTTGTTCATCTCATTGGGTGAAATGACAGCACACGGCCTTGTCTTTTTCATCTCGCTTCCCATCGTAGGGTCGAGATCCACCAGCACCAGTTCATATTGTTTTATTTCCATTCCTCAAAGATTTCATCATCAAAAACATCATTTATCAGAAGAGTGTCGTCTCCGCTTTCGTGCATTTGTCTGAAAGATTTCGCCCAGCCTTTTCTGGGTTTTGATTTTGGCTTTAAGATAATTCTTCCCTTTTCCAAAATCAGTTCTATGGTATCGCTGATCTGATATTGCTCCAGTATTGCTTTTGGTATCCTGATTCCCTTTGAATTTCCGATATTGATAACAGGCAGTTCCATTTGTATTGAATTATAATTACAAAGTAATTACTTTTTAATGAACCTTCAAAATCGTTTACACTAAATTGTCAATACTCAAAAGAAAGCGAAAAAACAGTGAACAATCTCAAATGATTATGATAATAACGAATTAAGGTAATTAAGTTTCTTAATGAAAATCTTAATGAACTTCATGCCTTCATGGTAAAAAACATTGAGATTATTAGGTACAAGGAGCCAATCACGGCTTTCGGTTCTGCAGATGTGTTTAAGACCCAAATCAGATATTGGCCGTTCATATATTCAAATACAATTTCTTTTAACAAGTTGGCCTTACAACAAGCTTTTGATTTCAAATTTAAGAGGATTCAGATTATCGAGAGTGCTTATTTCTTAAACCTGTTTCGCATTTCATTTGTGAGCTCATCTTTGTTTTTGATTTTATTATAATGCTTACGTGCTAATTTCAACATTTTTTCATCATTATTCAGAATGCCTGTCTCATACAGGCTTAAGGCATAATTTCCGTTGAATTGGTCCAACTTGCTGAATTTGCTTTTTACGTTTTCGTAATAAGGAATTGATTCAGGAAATTTCTCGTTCAGGGTTAAAAGAATTGCTTTTAGCAGTTGGATATCAGGATTTGGCCCATAGTGTTTCTCTTCTGCTGTATTTATATTCTCCAAACCGTATTCAACGTCTCCAATTACTGTAGAAGTCAGTGCCACACCGTAAAAACCTTCCGGACTTTCAGGAAAATACTCCTTCATCTCTTCAAATTTCCTTCTGGCCAGATTGTCAGCCCCTATGATCATACTCACAGTAGCTAAATTTTGTTTGAATTCAATCGATTTGTTTTGGGCCAGACTGTCAGCCATATAGTACATGGCGGCAGCTTCTTTATTCATATTGCTTAATCGAAAGACATAACCGCCCCAAAAATAGGCATCGCAAAATGTGGAATCTATTTTTATTACCTCTGCAAAAATCTGGGCAGCCGAACCCAAATAAATGTTTCTTTGAGCACACTCGATACCAAGTGGGAAGATTTCCTTTACCCGCTCACTATCCGGGAATTTACAGTATGTCCTGTGGCCCAATAAATAATCTGATTGAGAAAAAAGTTTTGGAGTAAATATAATAAGGACGATCAGTAAGATTAATTTTTTCATGTTTCTGTTTTTCATTTTTAGTGTATCGAATCTTCAATCTGACAATAGGAATATTTTGAGTAAAAGCGATTTTTCAATTAACAAATATCCGTATTGTATCCATATTTTATCCAAAAATCATTTCAATTTCTTCAAATTATTGTTGGCTAATAAGGATTTCATCTGACTGATGGCTGTATGATTCAACTGAATCAGTCTTTCTTTTTGTGTCAGCCCCTGTTTGATCAGTAAAGCATTAATGCTTTCCATATTGCTCAGGACGACCAATTGTTCGATAGTAGCCTGATCTCTTATATTTCCTTTGGCTTCAGGATTTGCTTCCCGCCACTCCTTTGCTGTAATTCCGAATAGCGCAACATTTAACAAATCTGCTTCGTTGGCATAAATAATAGAAGCTTGTTTTGGGGTAATTTCATTTGGGATTAGGCTTTCTTGGATGGCATCGGTGTGAATTCGATAGTTGATTTTGGAAATTGCCCGCTGAACATTCCATTCCAATTGGTTACGGTTGCTTTCCTCGTCTTTTAAGCGTTGGAATTCCTTGATGACAAACAGCTTAAATTCAATTGAAATCCAGGAAGCAAACTCCAAAGCAATATCCTTGTGAGCAAAAGTCCCGCCGTATCTGCCAGATTTGGATACAACGCCAATGGCATTCGTACTCTCAATCCAGCGTTTCGGAGTCATAACAAAACTGTTTAATCCTGCCTGTTTTCTAAACCCCTCGAATTCGAGGGGTTTAAAATCAGGATTGTAAATCGTTTCCCAGAAACCAAGCAGTTCCACCGTGTTGCGGTTACGCATCCAATTCTGAATAATGCTGTCAGTATGCCCGGCATCTTTATATCTTGCAATATCCGTCAGCGAAATATAATCCTGCTGGTTGTTCTCGTATAGAACTATATCAACATTCTGAACAGTGATTTTTTTATTCTTTGCCATGGTTTCAAGTCTTAATACATCAAAGTTAATCATTTAAAAATTTTGTTTTTCATTTCGTTCTTTTTGGGCAGGCTTGTTGGCTTTTAATTACCCCGAATTCGATGTAATTAAAACCCTGATTATTGATTCTTTCTCAAATTTACAATTCTGAAATTATCAAAAAAAAATCGGCCGAAGTTCCTCAAAAACCTCAGCCGAATAAATTATTTAATTCTAAAAAATCTCTAAACCATATCCTCCGGTCTGACCCATTTGTCAAAATCCTCGGCGCTCACATAACCCAGTCTCATCGCTTCTTCTTTGAGGGTAGTTCCGTTTTTGTGTGCGGTCTGTGCAATTTCGGCAGCTTTGTAATAGCCGATTTTTGTATTCAGCGCGGTCACCAGCATCAGCGAATTGTCAAGCAATTCTTTGATTCTTTTTCTGTTCGGCTCGATTCCCTGTGCACAGTGGATGTCGAACGATACACAGGCATCACCGATCAGTTCTGCACTCTGAAGGAAATTGTAGGCCATAACCGGTTTGAAGACATTCAGTTCAAACTGTCCCTGTGCGCCGCCGATGGTGATCGCAACATCATTTCCCATCACCTGAGCAGCCACCATGGTCAATGCCTCACACTGGGTCGGATTGACTTTTCCGGGCATAATCGATGAACCGGGTTCATTTTCCGGAATATGAATTTCACCGATACCCGATCTCGGACCGGATGACAGCATACGGATGTCGTTTGCAATCTTGTTCAGCGAAACCGCCAATTGTTTCAATGCACCGTGAGATTCAACCACAGCATCGTGTGCAGCCAAAGCTTCAAATTTATTTTCAGCAGTCACAAACGGAAGACCTGTAAACTGTGCGATATGTTTTGCAACCGTTACCGCATATCCTTTCGGTGTATTCAGTCCGGTGCCGACTGCAGTTCCGCCCAAGGCGAGTTCCGACAGATGGGCAAGTGTATTTTTTAATGCTCTCAATCCGTGGTCAAGCTGTGCGGCATAACCCGAAATTTCCTGACCCAAAGTCAGCGGAGTCGCATCCATAAAATGGGTACGTCCGATTTTGACCACATCCTTAAATTCTTCAGCTTTCTTTTTGAGCGTGTCCCTCAATTGTTCCACACCCGGAATCGTTTTGTCGACCAGCATTTTGTAACATGCAATGTGCATCGCAGTGGGGAAGGTGTCGTTTGAAGACTGGGATTTGTTCACATCATCATTTGGCGCCAGTGCTTTTTCGCCTTCTCCAATCTTTCCGCCAGACAGTACCTGTGCACGGTTTGCGATGACTTCGTTCACATTCATATTGGATTGTGTACCCGATCCGGTCTGCCAGATCACCAGCGGAAATTCGCTGTTGAGTTTTCCTTCGAGTATCTCATCGCAGACTTTGGCGATCAGATCTCTTTTTGATTCGGGCAGCACACCGAGTTCGCAGTTGGTGTATGCGGCTGCTTTTTTTAAAAACGCAAATGCGTGAATGATTTCTTTTGGCATCGAACCTTCTGGCCCGATTTTGAAATTATGGTGTGATCTTTCGGTTTGCGCACCCCAGTACTTGTCTGCCGGCACTTTCACTTCACCCAAAGTGTCTTTTTCTATTCTGTATTCCATTTTCTGATTGTTTGAAAATTAAGCTCAAAGTTAAGAAAGCTTAACCGAAAAACCTTTTAAACTGATAATTTTCATTTTCGTTTTGTAATTGAAATTAAATTTATACTTTTGTAGGACTTAATCAGAAGATATGGCACAGTTCTTAGGATTTTTATTTTTCCTTATTATGGCAACCGTAGGATTTTGGGGCGTGATGTTTTTTGCATCTGTACTGACTCCGTGGATTTTTGGCTGGCTGAATATGAAAGCCAAAGAAAGAAAAGGAAAGCTGGTACTCGAGGCCCGCAAACTTTTGCCTGAACAGGAAGGCGTTACATTGCTTTATCAGAAGAATTAAGTACTATTTTAAAGTAATTTAAAATCGAAAACAGCATTGGCAAAGTCAGTGCTGTTTTTGTTTTTTGCAAATTTTTAATGTTGAATTTTGTAGCTTTGTTAAGTCTTAAGAATATCTTACCGATCGGATTTCTTTTAATTTTCTGTTGATTAAACATTCGGTTTTGAGAGAATGACCGGTTAAACATTGAATAAATTATACAGTTATGGATATATTAAATATGGAACCCAAATCGATTTGGAAGAATTTTTCTTCTCTGAATGCAATTCCGAGACCTTCAAAAAAAGAAGGGAAAATCATTGCTTTTATGAAGCAGTTCGGCGAATCGCTCGGTTTGGAAACCTCAGTTGACGAAACCGGAAATGTACTGATCAAAAAACCTGCAACGCCCGGAATGGAGGACAGAAAATCGGTTGTACTTCAGTCGCACCTCGATATGGTTTGTCAAAAAAATAATGATGTCGATTTTGATTTTGATAAAGACGGCATTCAAACCTATGTGGATGGCGAGTGGCTGAAAGCAAAGGGAACCACTCTGGGTGCAGACAACGGAATCGGTGTTTCATCCATCATGAGCATACTGCAAAGCAATGACATACCTCATCCGCAACTCGAAGCATTGTTCACCATAGATGAAGAAACCGGAATGACCGGCGCTTTCGGACTGAAAGCCGGTGAACTCAGCGGAAAAATACTGCTCAACCTCGATTCTGAAGAAGATGACGAAATCACAATCGGCTGCGCGGGCGGTCTGGATGTGACCGGAATTGTTCAGTACATCGCTGAAGAAACTTCGGGCAAAGGAATCAAGATCGAGATCAAAGGTTTGCAGGGCGGTCATTCCGGAATCAATATTCACGAGGGAAGAGGAAATGCAAATGTACTGCTGAGACGTTTTCTGTATTTGGGTGTTGATGACAATATCCGACTGATCGAAATCAATGCGGGCGGTCTGAGAAATGCAATTCCGAGAGAAGCATTGGCAAGTTTTCTGATCGGTGATCCGGATGCTTATCTGAAAAAAGCAGAAGAGTTAAAATCAGATATTCTGAATGAATTCAAAAGCATTGAAAAGGATTTGAACATCAGTATTTCGGTTGCTGATTTGTCGGGTGATGCAATTTCAGCCGAAGATTCAGTGAAATTTATCAGAGGTCTGAAAGCTGCTCACAACGGGGTTTACAGAATGAGCCCCGATGTTGAAGATCTGGTGGAAGCATCCAATAATATTGCAAGAGTGGAACTCAAAAACGGTCTGGCAAGAATACTGAATCTGAGCCGTTCTTCTGTTGAATCCACAAAAATGGATGTTGCAAATCAGCTGAAAGCATGTTTTGAAACCGCCGGAATGGATGTTGAGTTTACAGGCGGTTATCCCGGCTGGCAACCCGATCCGAATTCTGAAATTCTCAAAGTGCTTGTAAAAGTTTATACCGAAAGATTTGGCGAAGCGCCGGGTGTCTCAGCCTGTCATGCCGGTTTGGAATGCGGTATCATCGGCTCGAATTATCCGGGTATGGAGATGATCTCATTTGGTCCGACCATCATCGGTGCGCACTCGCCGGAAGAAAGGGTGAACATCCCGTCGGTTCAGAAATTCTGGGGTTATCTGCTCGAAATTTTGAAAGAAATTCCAAAGAAATAATTACCAAAGCCATCAATAAATTAAGAGTCTGTGTTTGCAGGCTCTTTTTTATTTTCCGAAATTTGTTGGAACCAAAAAAAAATAAAACAATGATCGAATTTCTGAAAAATCTGTTTGGCACGGTCAATCCCGAAGTAAAGGAAGCGCTGAAAAACGGCGCATTTCTGGTCGATGTAAGGACAAAAGCAGAATTTGACGGAGGCAGTGCGGCCGGTGCGGTAAATATTCCGCTCGACAGAGTTGCAGACAGCATTGCAAAATTCAAAAACAAAAAACAGATCGTGGTATTTTGTCACAGCGGCGCAAGAAGCGGACAGGCAAAAAGGATACTCGAACAAAACGGAATTGAAAATGTACTCAACGGAGGCGGAATCAGCAGCATTTTAAAAACGATTGAAGAAAATGGATGACGATAAAAAAGTTTTGGATGTTTCGTTTTGGAATTTGAGATGGGAAACCCACAATACCGGCTGGGACATCGGTTATCCGTCTCCGCCGATTGCAGAATATATGAACGGCTATCCGAACAAACAGGCAGCCATCCTGATTCCGGGCTGCGGAAATGCACATGAAGCCGAATATCTGTCTGACAAAGGTTTTACGGATATCATTCTGGTTGACATTGCGCCAAAAGCAGTTGAAATTCTGAAAGAAAAGTTCAAGGACAATCCGAATATCAAAGTTTTTCTGTCCGATTTTTTTGAATTCAGCGGAAGTTTTGATGTGATGATCGAACAGACATTTTTCTGTACCCACTATCCGTGGCGTCGTGAGAAATATGCCGAAAAGGCAGCCTCATTGTTGAAACCGGGCGGAAGAGTGACCGGTGTTCTGTTTGCATCTGAATTTGAATTTGACGGACCTCCTTTTGGCGGAACCGAAACCGAATACAGAAAAATATTTGAGCCCTATTTTGAAATCAAAAAGATGGAAAACTGTTACAACAGCATACCGCCGAGAGCAGGCAACGAACTTTTTGTAGAACTCATCAAAAAATAAAATATGACAGCCGCAGAAGTCAATGTCAACCAGGGGCCGGTACTGGCTTACTTTCTCGCCGACTGGTGCGCACCCTGCGATCACATGAAACCGGTTTTGAAAAAACTGAAAGACGAAATGGGCGAGAAACTCAATATCGTCGAGATCGATGTGGACAAGGATCAGATGGCTGCTGCTGCATTTAAAATCCGGTCTGTTCCCACCCTGATTCTTTTCAAAAACGGAGAGCTGCTGTGGAAACATACAGGTCAGATCACCACCGATAAAATCAAAGAAATTATTCATCAAAATATTGAAAATGGCTGAAATCATCGTATTGGGAGCCGGAATGGTCGGAAGCGCAATGGCGGTCGATCTTTCCGAAAATCACAAAGTGACACTGGCAGATCTGAATCTGAATTCGCTTGAAAAAATCAAATCAAAAACCGGACTGATCAATACCATTCAGCTCGATGTCACACACAGTGAAAATTTGAAAGAAGCGGTTCGGCCGTTTGATCTGGTGGTTTGTGCAGTGCCCGGATTTCTGGGTTTCAATGTTTTGAAATCACTGATCGAAGCCGGAAAAAATGTGGTCGATATTTCGTTCTTTCCCGAAAATGCGCTTGAACTGAGTCAGCTTGCAGTTCAAAACAATGTGACCGTAATTGTCGATTGCGGTGTTGCGCCCGGTTTGGGAAACATCATACTCGGCTATCACAACGAACGGATGAAAATCACAGATTTTGAATGTCTGGTCGGCGGTCTGCCAAAGATCAAAAAATGGCCGTTTTATTACAAAGCACCTTTTTCGCCGGTTGATGTGATTGAGGAATATACGCGTCCGGCGCGTTATGTCGAAAACGGACATACCGTAATCAAAGAGGCGCTGTCTGATTGTGAACTGATTGAATTTGAAAAAATCGGAACGCTCGAAGCCTTCAATACCGATGGTCTGAGATCTCTGATTTTTACCATGCCGCATATCAAAAATATGAAGGAAAAAACGCTTCGTTATCCGGGTCATGTCGATACGGTCAAAGCGCTGAAGGCTGTCGGATTTTTTGACAAAAAGCCGATCGATCTAAAAGGTCAGTTCATCAGCCCGATTGAATTTACCTCAAAAATTCTTTTTCACGAATGGAAACTTGAAGAAGGCGAAGATGAATTCACCATTATGAAAATCAAATTAAAAGGGTTGGACAGCAACGGAAATCAGCAGAACATCATTTATGAACTCTATGACGAATACGATCCGAAAACCCAGACTTCATCGATGGCAAGGACAACCGGCTATACCGCCACCGCGGCTGCCAACTGGTTTTTGGAAGGAAATTTTAATGAAAAAGGAATCTGGCCGCCCGAACTGATCGGAAAGCAGAACGGCTGTTATGAATTTGTAATGGCTTATCTGCAGGAGAGAGGCGTGCGTTTCAACAAAACACCGGACTGATTATTTGCAGACTGCCAAAGTCAGCAGAAAGAAAGTTTCTTCGATGGCCAAGACCTGATGCGGAATCTGCGGCTGGAGCGCGATCATCTGACCAACCTGTAAATCCGCTTTTTGCTGAACACCATCCGGATCGGCTGTAAATTTTATGTGACCTTTGATCACCTGAACGCTGATAAAACCGGGTGCAGTATGTTTTTTCAATTCGGCGCCTGGTTTGAGACCGATCAGCACGATCCTGAGTTTGTCAGATTTAAAAACAGTAATCGTATTTCGATCACTGTCTTTCCAGGTCACTTCGCTTTTGAGCTGTTCGATGAATTTATTCAAATCCATTTCCACCAAAGGCGCATTCAGGATTCTGTCGCCTTCGGGTCGGAGCGGAGTTGCGTCGTTTGATTTATTTTCCATAATTGTATTTTTTGGCGGATGAATGACAAAGTTAGCAAAAGAAAGGCTGTCAGTGAAAGATTTGGTTCAAAACCCAAATTATCCCACCAGATAGGTGATTCCGTGGGTGACCGGATCACAGAGATCTTTGATTTTTTTCTGTTTAAAAATCAGTTTCACCCTTTCTTTGATTTCTTTGTATTCGTCATGAATCGGGCAGGGGTGATCCGGCGAACATTTGCTCAGACCCAAACCGCATTCGTCAAAAACCTCTCTTCCTTCGATGGCTGCAACGATGTCAAAAATCGGTGTTTCGCGCTGACTGTTGGTGATAGAAAAGCCGCCCGACGGACCTTTTACACTGTTGACAATTCCGAATTTGACCAGTTTCTGCAACGCCTTGCCGACGGTATGCTCGCTGGCATCGATCTTTTCGGCAATCTCTTTCACGCTGACCTTCTGACATTCGCTGCATCTGCTCGAAATAAAGATTACCGCTTTGATCGCCGTTTTTGTGGTGGTGCTGAACATATCAATAGCCTAAAAATTCCTGTCCTGCTTCCGAAATCATGGACATTTCCCAGGGCGGATCAAACTCAACATTCACATCCACTTCCCATTCCGGAAAAGTATCGGTCAGTGAAATGCTGATGTTTTCGAATATGCTTTCGCCCATCGGACAAAATTCGGTGGTGAAGGTGATGACCGCATCCAGAAATTTCTTTTCCTTGTCAAAATCGAGTTTGTAAATCAAACCCAAATCAACAACATTCAGACCCACTTCGGGGTCGTCCACATTGTAAAGATCTTCAAATGCTTTCAGACAAAGCTCTTCGTCGTTTGTCTCTGTATTTAATATTTTCATGCTTTGTGAAATAAAGTTTTACTAACATTGGTAACGTATAAAATTGCAGCGATCAGCAGTATGCCGGCTGCAATTTTTAACAATATCGGATTGAGAATGATGATTCCCAAAACAAAGAGCACAAACCCGGTCAGATAGCTGAACATGGTGGCTCGGTACAATTTTTCGCTGAACAGTTCCTTTGGCGCCGGCGGCGTGCTGGTTGCGGTTCTTCTTCCTTTCTGATAGACTTTGTTCCAAACGATAAACGGCATGGTTTTAAAAGTCATTCCGAGTATGATGGCAGTGATCCAGCCAAAGAAAATGCAGAATCCGTAAAGGATTGCAAGATTTTTATAATTTCCTGCGGGCAATAATGCAATTACGATAATCAAAGTGAAAACAGGCAGCATCATTTCGATAATCGAAATCAGCGAAAGTCTGACCTGCATGTCCACCTTTTTTCTGATTCTGGTTTTGTATGCCATCCGACAGTAATTTCCAAAAACCAAAACTGCCGACATAATCAGCAGTATGGAAATATAATATGAATATTCAGACAGTCCCGCCAGTCTGAAAATGATAAATGAAATCAAACCGGAATTCACCAAAATAAAAACTACCCAAAGCGTTTTCGGACCGGTATATTTTGAAATCAGAAACAGCGGAATCAGCCTTGAGCCTACGCCAAAAACCAAAATCAAAAACCAGCCGATAATGCCGATATGCGCATGCAGCGACAGATAGGCCAGCGAGCTTTCGGGGAAAATTTGGTTTCCGTGATAATTATAAACCAGCAGCAGACCAAACAGTGTGGTGGTAAACAGCCAGATGGTTGCAGTCAGCATAAACCAGGCATGGATTTCCTGTTTTTCGCTTTTTCTGATGCTGATGATCACATTAATCAGATAACAGATCACACCCAGATTGACCAGTATGGCACCGGTTTTCAGTACCCAGTCAAATCTGAAATTATAAAATCCGACAGCGAGAAAAGGAATCCCGACGGCGGTAAAAACAAATGCGAGATGACCCAGAAAAACACTTTGAAGTTTTCCCGAAATCAAGACCGGCAACAGCTGATGTGATGCACCCAAAATCACCATGGTCCCCCAGCCGAGCGCCATGATATGGGTGATGGTCAGTGTGATCGGATTGAAATGATGTTCGCCGACCAGATCGGTGTGGAAAAAGAGCAGGGCAGTGGCGACCAGAAATGACAGTGCGCCGTAGGCATAAAACGGCAGCACCACCCTGTAGGTTGTGGTCTGCTGAAATCCTGCCATTCCTCCGACTGCCATCTTTTATTTCTTTTTGAAAATAATCAGATAGACCTCACCTTCCTGAACATCTTTGATTCTGTATTCGTATTCGCGGTCTTTCAGTTCTGTGAGCAGAAATACCGGAACTTTTTTGTGATTGACATACAGCGCCTGATTGTCGGGAAGTGTTTCCAGATTTTCGAGTATGGTCATCATCGGCATCGGCATCTCGAGATGTCGGACATCGATTTCTCTCATTTTTCCTTCAAATTTTTTGAGCATCAGATCCCAATCATCCGCATTTGAAGTGTCCTCGGTTTTGATTTCCTCAAAATTTCCTCCGTCTTCACGATAAAAATAGGTGTCAAATCTTTCGTCTTCCACCTGATCCACAAATGCCTTGAATCCCTGTCTTTCGAGCAGACTGATCAGCGGCGCAGGTTCAAAGGTGTTGATCACATTCAGCGCCTGACCGGGTTCCAGTTCTTTGACTTTTGACTGAATCGGACGAAGCGGATCCTGACCGCCGGAAATCATATCTCTGACATCCAGAATCACGATCTGATCTTTTGAAAGCGTTTTCAGATATTCGGGCAGCGGTTTTCTTTCGATAGCTTCCTCTTCTGCGGGAGTGCTTGTGTCTGCTTCAAAACCGAGCGGTGCGAGCGCTTCATAAAAATCTTCGGGTTTTACGCCGCCGATCTTTGCTGCCATACCGATGGTGGTTCTTGCCGCCATCAGTCTTCTCAATATCGGATTTCTCAATTTTTTAAAATCAGGACTGATGGTGATGATTGCCTCCAGCGCATCCGGATTTTCTTTGAGCAGTTTTGCTATTTTTGTTTTTTCGTTGATTAGCATCAGTTGAAAAATTGATCGTATTTCGTAATTTTTTCTGACAGATCGGCATCGATTTCTTTTGCTTTTTCGTCAGTTTCTGCATTTTTTAATTCTTTCACTCCGTGGAGTACCGGTTCCAGCCACAGATGGAGTGCATCATGATCGGGTCCGTCCATTTTGCAGTCTTTGATCATTCCGTTCAATTCCTGCTGAAGCATATCTGCATAATTTCTGAACATTTCCAGATTTGCATCGGCTGCTCTGGGTCTGAATTCCTGATCCAAACCGATCAGATTTTGTGCATGTTTGCTGGTCGGATCGTCAGATTTCCATTTTTCGCCGTTGTTCAGCGCAAGCACGGTTCCGGCTTCCATTCCGTGTTCGTCATGCGAATGCATCTCATCACTGTCGTGATCGTGATGATGTTCGGTTTCTGTTTCTGCGGTTTCAGGATTTTGGTTTGAATCTTTGCAGGACATAAAGAAAGTAAAGATCGAACTCAGCAGGATTAATTTCAGTTTCATAAAATATATTTTAGATGGTAAATTTAATCATTCAAAGCGGATTTGAAGGTTTGAATACATCAGAACTTCACTGTTTTTAAAATTGATTCTTCAGTTTTCAAATTACACAAAAAACCGGCGGTCAGAACAATGATTCTTTCCGGCGGATTGTGTTTAGGTTAAAGTTTTAGAGGAATTCCCAATCGGAACAGAAATCTCCGGTCCCGTCAGTTCTGACGAGACCGCAGGATATCATTGACTTAGACTAATTGCTTTTCCATTTCGGCTGCTTTGGGGAACAGGATATTGTTTTCGAGGTGGATGTGCGTATGCAGATCGTTCTCAAAATCATCCAGCATTTTGTAAAGCAGCGTATAACTTGCGCAGGCATCCTCTGGCAGTGTAAACTCGTTTGCAAGCTCTCTGATTCTGTCAACCGCATCGCCCACACTCTGATGCTCTGCAACTGATTTGTCAAGAATCTGCTCAAATGTCTGATCGCCCTGCTGTTCGTATTTCGAATTTTCGTTTTTGGCTTTCAGAATTCTTTTTACCCAAGGGAACAAAATTCCTTCTTCCTCTTCCATATGCTCCATCAGTTCCTCGTTCACCTGTTCAACCAATTGCTGAATCGGGCCGAGTTCGGGATGATGCGCGCCGTGTACTTTGAATACTTTGGCTGCATAATTTCTGATTTCGGGCATATTTTTTCTCACATAATTGTGGTGTGTATTCTGAATATAATCTGCCAAAAAGTCGAGATTCCATTCATCATAATTGGTGTAACCTCCGCCGCCGGTGGTTGCAGCCTGCTGAAGATCGTTCTCAACCTGTTTGAAATCTATTCCTTTTTCGTCGCAGGCCTGTTTTACGGTTTTGTTTCCGCCACAGCAGAAATCGATACCGTATTTTTTGAACACTTCTGCTTTTCTCCAGTCTTTGCGTGTGATATCACCAATGGTTTCTGAATTGTCGATTCCTTTGATGGTCACTTTGATGTCCCACCATTTCGGACCTTCTTCCAGATACTGCCAGCTGAAAATCTCACCATGATCGTTCAACAGCTGATAATACAGCGGTTTCGGATCGTGGTCGTTGTGGATGATCATGCTTTCGCCTTCTTTCAGATTTTCAAACACCTTAAAGATGGTCGGGTGTTTTTCTTTGGGCTCCAGTTTGGGCACATTGATCACATAATCATTGTGTACATTTTTATAAACTGCATCTTCGGGCATTCCGTCTGCTTCGTTTTCTTCTTTTGCAATCCGGATGTCCCACCAGTCGGGGCCGTCCTTCAGATAAGTCCATGAGAAGGTGTCGCCGTGCATATTTTTGAGCTGATAAAACAGCGGCATCGGATCGTGGTCATTGTGGATGACCATTCCTTCGCCTGGTTTCAGTTTGTCAAATGTATCAAAGATGGTCTGGTGTTTTACACTCGGATGCAATTCAGGAACATTCAGAACGATATCGTCGTCTGACGAAAGCATGGTCGGCGCATTTGAAGTTTTGGTCACCTTGATGTCCCACCATTCCGGACCTTCCTGCAGATATTCCCAACTGAATACCTCTCCATACCTCTCCATCATTTGGTAATAAACCGGTTTTGGGTCATGGTTGTTGTGAATGACCAGGCTCTCTCCTTCATTCAGATCTTCAAATGTCCGGAAGATGGTCTGGTGTCTTAATCTCGGTTCAAGTTCCTGAACGTTGATCACTTTTTCTCCTGTTGATTGCATAAGATTATTTTTATTTGGTCAAAATTGAGTTACAAAAATAAAAAAAGAATTTTGAATAAAAGTATTTAAATACTGAAATATGACAAAACTCACATCCTGCAACAGTTTGAGTGATTTAAATCTGAATATAATATATAAATCAGAAATCTTTTCAGCTGATTATTTTGATTGTGATCGGCTTAATGACTGACAGGCAGCGGATATTCATAATTGAAAAGAAAACGGATTGAAATTTTATGTACTTTTGTTTGAACCGAACAAATTTAAAATTATGGAAGAACAAAAACAATTTGCAGCAACTGAAGAGGCAAAGGGACAGGCCAAACAGTTGAGACTTTTCGCATTTCTCGCATGGATTGTAGCAATTGCAGGTGAGATATTTGCCATCCTGAAACTGATTCATGACGACACCATGGTCTGGCTGATTGTTGCCATCGTAGGAATACTGATATTGGCGGTATTGGGTTCTTATCTGTGGAAAAAGGCAAACCGGCTCGATCCGGCATCAGAAAAGGACAAAACCAAATTCTTTATACAGAGTCAGCTGGGCGCCATCATGGCGGTACTGGCATTTCTGCCATTGGTGATTTTTATATTCACAGACAAAAATGCAAGCGGAAAAACCAAGGGAATCGCAGGTGCGGTTGCAGTGGTCGCACTGCTGATTGCAGGAATTTCGGGAGCTGATTTCAATCCGCCTTCTGTTGAGAAATATACCGAACAGATCAATTCACAGACCGCCGAAATCAAGGATCTGACCAACGGTATGGATCATGTGTATTGGACGCCTTCGGGCAACAAACTGCATATCTACAGCGACTGTCAGCACATCAGAAACAGCGATGTATCTGAAGGAACCGTTGAAGACGCCTGGAAAGCAAGAGGAATCGACAACAACGAAATCTGCAAAACCTGTATTGCAAGAGCCGAAAAAGCAAAATCTGCAGATATTGACACCGTCCAGGAAGAAGTTCCGGAAGGCGCGGCAGTGGAGTAGGTCAGCTATTATAAACCTTAACTGATAAATACAAACTTTTCCAAGGTTTCGGACTTTGGAAAAGTTTTTTTATTAAAAATTTAGTCGAAAACAGTTTATGCCTGTGCAATCTCTTCATTCAGTTTATCGATCAGTCGGATGATCTTTCTCAATTTACCTTCGCCCTCAAAGATACCGAGGATGGCGGGTCAAATGTGTATAGAACAAGACTATATTTCGGGATCGTTTAATATTCAAGGACAGAATGAATATCACATAAAACTGATCCTGAAAGGATCAAATGTGTATAAAAAAAATAAACCACATATTAAACCGACCCGGAACGGGTCGCATAAAATTAATCTTCAACCCATTCAAACAAATATTCATCCTTAAACTCAATTTCAAATTCTTTTAATAATTGAGTATATTCTTCTCTAAATGATACTTTCTTGTGATGCTCCTTTTGATTTCGAATGTATTTAAAAATATTGTCCAAACTGTGATGTCCATGTGAGAACACCCCATAACCTGATTGCCATTCAAACTTATTGTATGAATATCGGTTTTTGTTTATAAATTCATTGGACGATTTTTTCAGCTCACGCACTAAATCCGAAAGGCAACATGACGGTCTCATTCCGATTAAAATATGGATATGATCGGGCATACCGTTTATTGCCAGAAGTTTTTGGTCTTTATTGGTTATAATCCCGGTGATGTATCTGTATAATTCTTCTTCCCAATGGGTTTTGATCAAACTTTTTCTGCCTTTTACTGCAAAAACTATATGCATGTAAATTTGATAAAATGTTCCAGCCATAATCATACGAATTTTTTGTTTCAATAAAGATAAGGAATGTTTGGGATTGGGTTAATCTAAATAATTCGACCGCCTTCGGGGTCGGTTTATCTCGTTTCAAAATATTTTCTATACATATATGACCTCTTCGAGGTCAGTTTAACTTTTGGGGGCGTTTTATTGTTGTTGCCGTTGTTTTTTTATTTGAGTATTTGGAAATATGGTTCGACCGCCTTCGGGGTCGGTTTATCTCGTTTCAAAATATTTTCTATACACATTTGACCTCTTCGAGGTCAGTCTATTATTTTTGACGGTTTTTGCTGTCTTTGATTTTTCTATACACGTATGACCTCTTCGAGGTCAGTCTAACTTTCGGGGGCGTTTTATTGTTGTTGCCGTTGTTTTTTTTATTTGAGTATTTGGAAATATGGTTCGACCGCCTTCGGGGTCGGTTTATTGTTGTTACCGTTGTTTTTTCTATACACGTATGACCTCTTCGAGGTCAAAGGAGCGTGAATAAATCTTAGATAACTCTTATCTTATCCGCTGATGTGTATATTGCAAAATGATCATCTTGCAAACTCGACCCGGAACGGGTCACATGTGTATAGTAAAAGATGCTCCCGCGCTAATCACGACCCGGAACGGGTCGAATATGTTTAATACAGATAAATATCACACAAGCCCTATTCAGAATGATTCGACCGCCTTCGGGGTCGGTTTATTATTGTTATCGTTGTTCTTTCTATACACGTATGACCTCTTCGAGGCCAGTTAAACTTTGGGATGGTTTTTTGTTTGACTCATTTTTCCTATACATATTTGACCTCTTCGAGGTCAGTCTAACTTTTTGGGGCGTTTTATTGTTATTGCCGTTGTTTTTTTGTTTGAGTATTTGGAAATATGGTTCGACCGCCTTCGGGGTCGGTTTATCTCGTTTCAAAATATTTTCTATACACATTTGACCTCTTCGAGGTCAGAGAAGTGCGATAAATCTTAGATAACTCTTATCTTATCCGCTGATGTGTATATTGCAAAATGGTCATCTTACAGACTCGACCCGGAACGGGTCACATGTGTATAGTAAAAGATGTACCCTCGCCAAACCCGACCGGGAACGGGTCGAATATGTTTAATACAGATAAATATCACACAAGCCCTATTCAGAATGATTCGACCGCCTTCGGGGTCGGTTTTTATTGTTACCATTACTTTTCTATACACATATGACCTCTTCGAGGTCAGTTAAACTTTGGGATGGTTTTTTGTTTTACTCATTTTTCCTATACATATTTGACCTCTTCGGGGTCAGTCTAACTTTCGGGGGCGTTTTATTGTTGTTGCCGTTGTTTTTTTATTTGAGTATTTGGAAATATGGTTCGACCGTCTTCGGGGTCGGTTTTTATTGTTGTCTTTGATTTTTCTATACACATTTGACCTCTTCGAGGTCAGTCTAACTTTCGGGGGCGTTTTATTGTTGTTGCCGTTGTTTTTTTATTTGAGTATTTGGAAATATGGTTCGACCGCTTTCGGGGTCGGTTTATCTCGTTTCTAAATATTTTCTATACACGTATGACCTCTTTGAGGTCAGTTTAACTTGGGAATGATTTGTTGTTTCTGTCATTTTTTTTCTTCGAGGTCTGTTTAAATTTTGAGGCGTTTTTTGGCGGTAATTTTTGTGCTGCTGTAAAAGATGTTCAAATTTTGAACAGGTTGGATTAAAAAATGTATGGATTCAGAAAAATGAAGGGATTGAAAAAGAAACTAACCCAAAATGAGATGGTCGATCTGCTCAAGTGGTATTCCTGTGTAATTGCAGAATTCTTCAACGGTAAGAAAGTCTTTTTCAGTTTTGTTTAATTCCTTTTTAATTTTCTGCGCCAGTCTTGCACTTTGTCTGTAGCTTTTACCGGTAATCAACTGGATGTCTTTCGGGTAAATGCAAATTCTTTTTAATGTGGCTTTCATGATTAATCAGAATTTAATTGATACACTATCCATGCTTTAATTGAAAGCAGGAATCTAAAAAATTTTGGTATTGGTCAAAATTTTTATGCTCAGCTCTTTAATGGTCAAACACAGTTTATATTGGCTTTGACCTTTTTTTATTAAATGCGGTTGGCTGTAACTGTTCTCTCAGATGAAGTCCTATTCTTCTGATGGCAAAAGAAGACTCACCGGGCGTATAATTCCATAAATTGTCAGTGATTGTCTTCAAGCAGCAATTTAGTCATAAATATTGAGTCAGGAAGGGTGATAAACCGGTCATTCGAGTCGCTTTGTGTCATTTTTGGTCATTATTGACTTTTTGACAAAGCCCGGGCAGTGTGATTTGTGAGACTTTATACTGCATAATTCACCGGAGAAGGGAATAGTTATTTAAAACAATATTAATCAACTGTTTAATTATTTGTTTTAAAAAAGTTTCTATCTTTAAATTTTAAGTGGGAAAAGTTTTTTTGCTGTTGAACTCAGTGAACCAAACAAAAGAAATGTATTAATGAACAGCCCGAAAATAAGTTTTTTTATCCGGTTTTTTGGTGGTTTATTTCATACACTATCCATGCTTTATCCATACTCTATCCATACGTGATCTATGGAGTATCTCAGCATCAGGTTTTTTTATTTTCAGGCTAAATTACTGACAAACAATTGAATGTGCAAGTCATTGGAAATGACATTTGCGTCGATTTGGTACGGAAGGAGAAATATGTGACCCAGGCGGATATTTGTGCCGTTTTGGCGGTTTGGAGACATTCGGGACAAATTCTCCGGGGTGATCCGAATTATAAAAGTCTAAAAGCAAGATTTTTAAGAGGTAAGTTTCATCAATTATTTTTTAAAATTGTTTGAGAAATGGGGATGTTTACCCCTTCCATTTAGCCTTTTCGGATAAGGTTTATTCATTAAAATCCGATTTATGATTTTATCCAAAAATAGCAGTTGGTTTTGTTGAAAAGGCTTTTCACTGTTTTGTCACAGTTTTTGGATTGCTTCGCGCCAAAAACAGCGCCAAAACTTTTTCTATCGTTAATCTCTTTTGGCTATACATATACGATCCGCGCTGCGGATTGGCACAGGTAAAATACTGTTGAAAGAATTTAATCAGGATGGTCCGGTTGTATTTGTTTTTATAGAGACAAACGGCCGTTCGTCTTTACATTCGATAAATTTAATCAATTATTGTATTTTTAAATTGTTTGAGGAATGGGGATATTTACCTTTTCCATTTGGTTCTTTTCGGATAAAGTTTAATCATTTTATTAATTAAAGTCTGATTTATGATTTTATTCAAAATGAGCAGTTGGTTTTGTTGAAAAGGCTTTTCTCTGTTTTGTCACAGTTTTTGGTTTGCTTCGCACCAAAAACAGCACCAAAACATTTTCTATTGACTTCTTCTTTTGGCTATACATATACGATCCGCGCTGCGGATCGGCACAGGTAAAATACTGTTGAAAGAATTTGATCAGGATGGTCCGGTTGTATTTGTTTTTATAGAGACGAACGGCCGTTCGTCTCTGCATTCGATAAATTTAATCAATTATTGTATTTTTAAATTGTTTGAGAAATGGGGATATTTACCTTTTCCATTTGGTTCTTTTCGGATAAGGTTTATTCATTAAAATCCGATTTATGATTTTATTCAAAATGAGCAGTTGATTTCTTTGAAAAGGCTTTTCACTGTTTTGTCACAGTTTTTGGATTGCTTCGCGCCAAAAACAGCGCCAAAACTTTTTCTATCGTTAATCTCTTTTGGCTATACATATACGATCCGCGCTGCGGATCGGGACGGATAAAATACTGTTGAAAGAATTTGATCAGGATGGTCCGGTTGTATTTGTTTTTATAGAGACGAACGGCCGTTCGTCTCTGCATTCGATAAATTTAATCAATTATTGTATTTTTAAATTGTTTGAGAAATGGGGATATTTACCTTTTCCATTTGGTTCTTTTCGGATAAGGTTTATTCATTAAAATCCGATTTATGATTTTATTCAAAATGAGCAGTTGATTTCTTTGAAAAGGCTTTTCACTGTTTTGTCACAGTTTTTGGATTGCTTCGCGCCAAAAACAGCGCCAAAACTTTTTCTATCGTTAATCTCTTTTGGCTATACATATACGATCCGCTTTGCGGATCGGCACAGGTAAAATACTGTTGAAAGAATTCGATCAGGATGGTCCGGTTGTATTTGTTTTTATAGAGACAAAACGGCCGTTCGTCTTTACATTCGATAAATTTAATCAATTATTGTATTTTTAAATTGTTTGGGAAATGGGTATGTTTATCCGCTTACATCCAAAAGTAAATCTTCAAAACAGCTGAAATAATGCTGATATTCCTCGAAAAACAAATCGTTTTTCGATTTAGTCCAGATGGGTTCTCGGATTCAGGTTGAAGCGTTCTATGTGATTGATTCCTAACAGGGTTATTTTATGAAATCAACTTTCAAGGAGATTTTTTGTTTTTCTGCTACATACAGAATACATTATTCTTCGTTCTTTATCTGTTTTAAAGTAATATAGTTCTTCTCTGAATTGTATCGAAATTCACTGACACAATGATTTTCCACAGCTGCAAGATTTTTATTTGATCCGATGTAAATATCTGTAAAACAACCATCTGATTTCTGATCTCTAAAAAAAATTGACCAATACATCTTGCCATCTTTATCTTCACTTATTGAAAAACCATCTCCATTTATTATATCATAAGGATTTAGATGTGCCAATCCCTCTTCCGTCTTATGCGCTGCCCCGGATTTAAATATTTGCTGTTTGTAAGTAATCGTGGTGTAATTTACCCTGCTAACTGTCAAATAAACAGATAAATCACCATACTCTTTTGCGTAATACAGTGTGTCTCCAGGGAAAGGATAGTGCGGAAATTCCATTGTTTCTTTATTATCGACAATAATCCTGTCTTCAATTAGCTCAAAAGATCGGCGGGTTGTAATGTCTTTTAAGTTTTTAATAAATTCTGATGAATACTGCGACGAATCATGAATCGTTATTTTGGGGATTTCTGAATCTGTTCTCATGTCGATACTAACCTTTCCAATTGTATCTGGTATGGGGAAATCATTCTTTTCAAAACTCCGAATTTGAATGGTTTCCATTTTCGGATCTTCACCTTCAGAAACATATTTTATGGAAATGAAATGTTCCGGATAGTGATAAACATAATCGTTTCCATATACATGATGTTCTATACCTTTTCCCAGAAGTGTTTCAACTTCACTTTTGGTCATTTCCCATTTCAATCCCATTGGCAATTCATTTGCATAAGGTTTATACCACATTTGGTCGTGTCCCAACAGAAAAATACCGGATATTTTATCATCCTTTGAGTCATATACTATTTCCACTCCGGCAGAAAAGTACATTAAATGTCGAATGTCATTAAAACTCTCCGTTTCATAATCTCCCAATGAATTTCTATATCTCATCGACTCCTCGCCAAACACGTCCTGTCCGATGAAATTATAGAATGAATTTTGTGCCATTGCAAAGTTCACCCATACGATTGGGATAAATAATAAAGCTGTTTTTTTCATCGTTTTTTTATCAAAAGGTATAATACTCATGCTGAATTTCATTTGTTTGAACAAGTTGGCTGTTTTCATAACGAAAAGATTTCAATTGAGGAAATCCCTGGTTGGTTACTAAAATAAATGCTCCGTATAATATTGTTTTTGTCATAATCATTGATTTTTTCCTTTTTTGTCGTCGGTATTAAAGTTCATGTTCGTTTCATTTACTTCTCACATCTTTTGCCTCTAAAATATAAATTACCCGAACGGCTTCTTTACCTGTTGTGCCAATATAACTATATTTCCTATTGAGTTCTACAGTTGCTCGCTCTTCGCAAGATGGTCTTATATCATCATATTTTTCATACTGTCTTTGTACCCAAACTCTTCATTTTTCTTCGCAAGGGATTAAGGCTTGTCCAAAGCTCAGTTGAGCAATGAAAATGAATACTATTCCTATGGCGATTTTTTTCATGGATTGAAAGATTTTAGCAGTATTAGGAACTTGTAGGAGCCTCAAAAACGATGAATTTTTCAATTCGTTCACCGGTTTCGCTGTTACGAGCTGCAATTTTAAAAATGTATGTAGTGGTAAAAAGTACTGAAGGTAACTGCTCCTTTGACTTAATGTCTTTAATCTCATTGTACCATTCAATTCCACAGTGTTCTTTTACGGCTTTCTTAAACTCTTCAACGGTAAAATTTATTACCGGATTTATTTCTTCCTCATTTGACTGAAATTTTAGGTTATCCGCATCCAGTTGAATTTGACTCCATTCGGAATCAAACGTTTTCCAGTTGTAAATAACACATAGTGGAACATCCTCAAGTGAAAGTTTCGAATTCATGGCCATTCTGTAAATTACCTTTTCGTAGAGATCTACTTTGTCAAATCCTGGTTCTTCAATTTTGAATTTTTTATCATAAAACCACTCACCAGACCATAAGTGGAAATAAGCCGTATCTTTATCTGTTATGTATAGGCTGTCATTTCCTGTTGGTGACATACCGAACCACCCCATATCGATTTTTTCCAATACGATTGTTAAATCTGAATATTGAATTTTCTGGGACATTTTATTTTCAACATCATCAGAAGCTGTTCTGTGTAGGTGAATTATATTTTTTGGTTCTTCTTCAACTTGACCATTGCTATTTTTATCAAGTTTTTCAACTTTGTTTCCATCTGACACACATGATGATAACAGAAGAAGTAAAGAAAATATTTTGAACGAATTCTTCATGGCTACTAATTTATTGTCTATTTAATGGCTGTCCGTAATATTTTGACAAAAAGTTCATTTGTAGTTATTTCCATGATTCCTTCGCAGTCAATTTGTATGAGTTTTACGGGAATGAGTTGGTTGCTTATTTCCTCGTTCGCAATAATATACCTCCCAGCCATCTTTCGTTTCATTTATTTCACATCTTTTGCCTCTAAAATATAAATTACCGGAACGACTTCTTCTCCTGTTGTGTCAATATATCCGAATTTTTCACTGATCCCTACAAGTGCACGCCCTTTGCTAAAATCCGATATATTATCATATTTTATTGGAGTAATTTCTTTTCCGGTGGGGTTAATAAGCCCCCATTTTCCTCCTGTGAAATAAGTGTAATTCTTATAATTTTCACCATCAAGATACTTTTTCACCTCAAAATTACCTCCGATGTTGACTCGAGCACATCCTTCCGAAAAATCGTGTATTTTATCATATTTTATAGGTGTGATTTCTTTTCCTGTTTGGTCAATAACGCCCCATTTTCCTCCTTTAAAATAATTATAACCCCATTCAGTAACATGATAACTTCCGCCTATATTTACCCGGGCAAATCCTTGAGAGAAATCTTTTACGTAATCATACTTTGGTGTGATAATGATATTTCCAATACTGTCTTGATAACCAAACTTCCCATTTTCTTCGTAGGCTATTAACTCTTGTCCAAAGCTAAATGAAGTAGTAAAAATCAGTAATATTATTGTTAATCGATTTTTCATCGTTATTTCATTATTAATTTCTCTATGTTCTTTATTTTTTTGTGGTAGCGATTACTTTCGTATTTCTTTTCCTGTTTTGTCGATAAAGTAAAATCCTCTTTCATTCATTTGTACCAATGCTTTTCCGTCAATAAAACTATGCGCGAAATCATATTGCAACGGAATTACTTCTTCTCCTGTTCTATCGATAAAGCCCCATTTTTCGTTTAATCTCACGCAAGCTAATTCTTCTGAAAACATGGCTATATGATCATACTTTATTGGAATAATTTCTTCTCCCGTAACGTCAATGAAACCTAATTTTCCATTATTTCCTAAATGATCACAACCGATTCCTACAATAGCCAACCCTTCTGAAAATCTAAACACGCAATCATATTTTAGCGGGGTTATTTCTTTCCCTGTACGATCCATAAATCCCCACTTTTCATTCATCTTAACATGAGCAAATCCTTCGATAAATATTGATATTACATCATATTTTAGTGGGATAATAATTTTTTCGGTAGTATCAATGAATCCAACTTTTCCATTTAATTTGGCATAAATCATTCCACTCGAATCAAGGGCGACACGATCATATTTAGCCGAAATCACAATGTTCCCAATAGAGTCTTTATATCCCCATTTGTCATTTTCTTTATATCGTATTAACCCTTGGCCCAAGCTAATTTGGACGATGAAAATGAAAGAGGCTGCCGTGAGTAAATTTTTCATTTTGGTGCTGTTCTAAAACTTTCATTTAATCCATTTAAAATCTTTTGCAATTCGTATAAAAACGGTTTTTGCGTGCCGTGATTTAAGAACGCATATACGGTTTTATTTGCAAACAGTGCTTTGAGTTCTTTCATGTTAGGCATTTTTTCCCAATGTGGGGGTGGTGATTTATGAAGTTCAATTAACTGTCGCAATTCAATAACGGTATTGTTGTTGTTATCAAAAAGCAAAATGGTTAATTGGACTTGCTTTAATGTTAATTTGATATGATTCCAATCCCAATAACATACGTATCGAATTGGAAACGGCATTTCAATGTCATCCTTTATTCCCGTTATTCTTAAAACAGGTTTTCGGAAGTCTTTTGAAATACTTATTTGAGCTTTGTTTTTCCGAATTTTCCAGATGCCTAATGGTAATAGCACGGCAAAAGGGACAGAAAATATCAATATGTTAGTAAATGGTGGTTCAAACTCACCGATTCCAATAATTACAAAAGTCAAAACTAACCCAATTATTCCCAGTATAACAAATAAATGATTCAGCCAGTTGTGATTATGCAAAGGGGAAATATAACGTTGAAAAATGTGGTTGCGGTAATCAGATTCAATTGTTTTTTCCTTGACAAAATCGACATCTGAAATAATCCTTCCAAGCTCTGAGCGTTGAAATTCATTATAAATCTCATCTTCTGATAACGCTACTTCTTCCTGCTGTTTTTTATCCGCCTTATCAGCTTCTGCCAACAGTCCCCTTTCTTTAAGAATTATTTCCATTGCCTCAATCGCCTCGTCAGTATATTGTGACCGTTTGGTATATGTTTCAACTAATTGCTTGTCAGAATGGGCGTTCATTACATCGAAAAATTTATTTTTCATAATTATTCTGTTTTAATATTCATCGTGTTTGTTTTATTCTTTTATGTAATACTCGTGCTAAATGTCATTTATTTGAACAAGTTGGTCATTTTCATAAATATTAAAAGTTTTTAGTCAATGTTTTTCATGATGTATGGTTTAGAATAACCCAATCACAATCTTTATTGAAAATTAATCCGTCATCAAATCTGAAAAGTTCGCCTTTCCAATTCTCTGCGCTATAAGTTGGATTATCCACTTTTATTTTAGTACACGACAAAAATTATAATTGATTAAAAATCAATAAAATAAGTTCTTTTAAATTTTGATAAAAAGCTGACATTCAGTATATTAAAGGATTATTTACTACGTAATGCCTTTAAAAAAGAACA
>Ga0206103_100136_pt1 | contig 55538 bp, 42 predicted proteins | sample 1B5Ametagenome_FD_148638 | JGI IMG/M metagenome (GOLD analysis project Ga0206103, IMG submission 148638) | Enriched microbial communities from leaf-cutter ant dump, University of Wisconsin, Madison, United States - 1B5A | ecosystem: Environmental > Terrestrial > Nest > Insects nest > Nest dump... | reverse complement strand
TAGAGCATGTTCGGTTTAATTAGACGCATGCTTTGCGGCGGCGCGGGCTGCTGCACGTCATTTCGAGCTTGGGCAGTATCTGAAGATACAGCCGCTGCGCTCAAAAAGCCGCGCATCAACCCACGGCGCTCGCAAATCATTGCGTCTACTCAACCCGAAAATGCTCCAGGTTGTGTTTACGAATTGAGAAAGATGGATGAAAAGATGCGTTTTGAGACCAAAATCGGGCTTCTGAGGAAGGCCGAATCGAGATTCGGATGCCTGAAGAAACCGACTTTTGGGCCAAAAGGCGGCCTTCAGCCGCTTTCGGCAAATTCGTAAACACAACCTAGAGGCCGATGGCGGAACGGAATTCCGCCCTTCCGGCGATCGGCATCGGTTCCATCAGGAAGAGATCCGCGGCCCGGTGGGGGTCGTCGTCCAGATTCGCCGCGGTGATGGCCAGGCTGCGGAGGTCCGGTCCACAAAAAACGGCGGAGGTGGTCGCCCGGGCGGCGACCGGGTGACGATGGATGACCTTTCCTTGCGGATCAAGAACCAGCAGGCCGTGTTGGCGCGCCGCCCAGCGGACGCTGTAGAGATTGCCTTCGCGGTCGAGCGTCAGACCATCGGGGGTGCCATCGTCTTCACCGGCTTCGAAGAAAACAGCCGCCTCCCCGAGTTTTCCGCTGGCTTCATCGTAGGGGAAGCGGAAAATGCGGCGACGCGTGGAGCAGGCCCAGTAGAGAAAATCGAGGCCGGGTGAGAACCCGAGCCCGTTGCTGCATCCCGTGCCGCCGGCCACGCGGGTGATCCGGCCGTCCGTATCCACGCGGAAAAGCCCGCCGGACTCCCGGTTCCGGCCAATGGTCCCGGCAAAGACACGCCCGCGGGGGTCCGCAATGACATCGTTGAAACGGGTGGACCCGGCGTCCTCAAAGCCGAGCAGTACGGACGGGGATTCGCCCGGCCGGAGGATGGCGATATCGGTTTCGCGAAAGAGGAGCAGGGAACCGTCGCGCTGGAACGTGAAGCCGCCCACCTGTGCGCCGCCTTCAAAGACCTCGGGGAGCGCATCGCTTTCCCAACTCTTGCGGTGAATCCGGCCCGTGGGGATATCCGTCCAGTAAAGGGCGCTGCCGTCCCAGAGCGGATTTTCGCACAAGGTGGTGGAGCCGTTGGACACCCATGGCCGGGCGGGGGGATAGGAAGGCGTTGTCATACCGGAGAATACCATAGAGCCGTTTCACTAAGGAATTGTTGATTTAAATGATGCCGAGCGAAGACGCGGGCAGTTCCGAGCCATTTTTGAGGGGTTTTCCCGCAGCCTGTCCAAGAGGACAAAACCACTCGAAAAGAGCCGGGAATGACCAGTCTGCGTTAATCAGTGGTTCCCCGGCGAAGGCCGCTGAAAATACAGCCACCGCACTCAAAAGCCTCCGCATCAACCTCCGGCGTTCGCAAAATAAACGGCTGCATCTTTTTTGAAAATGCTCCAACAGAAGCGTCAACGGGCCGGATCGGGCCGGGGAGTGGCGGGGTAACGGAGCTGGCGCCAGCGCTGGCAAAGATCGCGCGCGGCATCGTGCCAGCGGGGAAAACGGAAGGTGAAGCCGTCTGCCATCAACCGCCCGGGGACAACCCGGCGACTTTTGAGAACGGGTTCGGATTCGGTTCTCATGAGAAACGCGCCGATTTCCAGTAGCGGCCCGGGGGCCGGAAGCCCGATCGGGATGCCCCATGCGCTGCGAAGCTCCCGCATGAACTCCGCGTTCGGCAGCGGTTCGGGCGCGGCCAGAATGACCGGTCCGGAAAGGGTGTCGCTGGCGATGAGGTGTTCGATCGCATTCACGAGATCGGCATCGTGCATCCATGAAACGTACTGGCGGCCATTGCCCGCCGCGCCTCCCAACCCATGGCGGACGAGCCGCAGGAGCGTCTCAAAAGCGCCTCCGGCATCCGGGCTCATGACGATGCTGGTGCGCATCAGCACGGTGCGGGTATGGGGAAGCGCTCCCGCTTCGGTGGCCGCCGCTTCCCAGGCGCGACCGACGTCGATGCTGAAACGCCAGGTGTCGGGCGATTCGGGAGCCGCCGGATCGAGGATGCCGGTGGCTTCGTCGTTGGGGGCGTCGAAGCGGTGGGAGTAAAGGGTGGCCGTGCTGGCCTGAAGCCAGAGCCGGGGTGGGCGATGGGCGGTGGCGATCGCCTCGCGGATCGCCCGGGTGGAATCGACCCGCGATTGCGTGATCTGCCGCCGGTTCTTCGGCGTGTAGCGGCAGTTGACGCTGCGACCGGCAAGGTTGATCACCACATCCGCCCCCTCCAGTTCCCGGCACCATTCGCCCGGGAAACGGGCATCCCAAAGGACCGTCCGCACAGGGGAGAAAGGGCCCTCCCCGTTCTCCGGAGGGTAATTGTTCGCGGAGGACTCTCCCTTTGCGTGCGAGCGACTGAGAACGGTTACCTCATCCCCCAGAGCCATGAAAGCCCGGAGCAGGATTTGACCAATCTGCCCTGTCCCGCCCGCAAGAATGATTTTTCGCGCCATGGTTTTTTCTTTCCCCCTTTCTTACCCATCGGGTAGGAGGCGGAGTCACCCCCGCCGTCCTCCGACACCACCGGACGTACGGTTCCGTATCCGACGGTTCATGAAGAGGTGCCTCTGGCATAAGCTCGGACGCTTCCAAGCAGTGAGATGAGCCCCAGTCGCACAAAGTACGAATGAGGAAAGGCGGCGTTCATGTGGGTCTGTCCACTATTCCACCGCGGCCCACGACCATTTGACGCTCCCCTTCGGGATCGCTCTTCGTCGAGTCCTTGGCGGCGTAGTCTCTCATACCGGGTTCCCGGTCGTTTCCACTGCTTCCAGATGATGCACCGCAGCTTGCGACGTATCCATTGGTCGAGTTCCTCGAAGATTCCCTTCGTCTCGGCCAACCGGTAGTACTGGCTCCAGCCCCGAAGCAGTGGGGTGAGTTTCTCGGCTATCACTCGTCCAAGACTCCTCCCCCGCCCGCGTGGGGTGATCTTTCGCACCTTCTCCTTCAGGCGCCGGATGGATTCTCCGGCCACTTTTATTCTCGGCTTATGGTGCATGGTCACACTATAGCCGGGATACTTCCGTTGAAAGGGACGGGCCACTTGGCTTTTCGCCTCGTTGACCTTCAGTCGCAATTGCCTGGACAAGAAGCCCTTGAGCGATTCAAGCACCCGCTCTCCCGCTGCTCTCGATCGCACGTAGATGTCGCAATCATCCGCATAGCGACAGAATCGGTGCCCTCTTCTCTCAAGTTCCTTGTCCAGATCATCGAGCAGGATGTTCGAGAGCAGGGGTGATAGCGGGCCGCCTTGCGGCGTCCCCTCGCTCCTTGGCTCCACGATCCCTCCCATCATGACCCCGCTTTGCAAGTAACGGCGAATCAGCCCCAACAATCGCTTGTCCTGGACTTTTCGCGCTACCCGCGCCATCAACACGTCGTGGTTGACCCGGTCGAAGAATTTCTCAAGGTCCATGTCCACCACCCAGCGGCGGCCCTCCGCGATGAATTCGCGGGCGGCTTTCACTGCCATGTGGGCACTGCGTCCGGGTCGAAACCCGTAGCTATGGACTGAGAAGTCTTTCTCCCAGATTGGACTCAAGACTTGTGCGATGGTTCGCTGGATCATCCGGTCGAGGACCGTTGGGATTCCCAGTTCTCTGACGCCTCCTCCCGGTTTGGGGATTTCCACCCGCCCCACGGGCTGCGGGCGATAGCTCCCCTTCAGGAGTGCCTCTTTGATCTGCTCCCATTCTTTGCGCAGATAACTGCGCAACTCGGAAATGGCCATCCGGTCTATTCCGGGGGCTCCCTTGTTGCGCTCTACGGCTTTCAGGGCGCGGATCATGTTTTCTCTCTTGACCACTGCTACGAGCAGTCCCTGCTCTCCAAGAAAGACTTTCCTTGACGTTGATGCCGGAGTGTTTGACGCGCCGTCCTCTTGCTCTCGCGAGTTCCGTCCGCTACCCCATAGGTCGGCTTCAGGCATCTCAGCCCTGCTTTCTGCGTCTGCCTCACTCATCGATTCAACGAGGATCCTTTCTTCCTCTCCATGTTCGGGCCTTCAGCGCGGTCGAGCCGCCTACTATGCCCTCTGCTGACTTCTCCACCGCCATCCCGCCATCTCTCAATGGCGGTAGCACTTACTGGCAGCAATGGAGATCTCCCCGGGTAATGCGCACCTGCCTCCCCGTTTATGACCGCACCATATACCCCGGAAACTTCCGGGTAAGTTTTGGACTTTGACGATATTTGCCGCCTCATTCGTTTCCGTCGCCTCTTATGGTGTTCTTGTTCATCGGTTCAACGTTTTGCCTGCGGCTTCCTTCAGACTCCGCCTCACGGCGGATGCCCTTGCCGTCCGGCTAGCACTTCCCCTTACCGGGTGTGCAGGGGACTTTAACCCCCAAGCAGGTGCGCCCTGCCGGGCGTACAAAAGAGAAAAGCCACACACAATTGACTTGTGTGTGGCTTTCGTCAGATTTTTTTCGACTTTAAGCGTGCGGCTTAATCGTCGTCCTCGTCGCCACCGCCCTTCTGAGGATTAAGAATATCGGCGGCGGTAAGTCCGTTAAGCCATCCGGGATTGTTACCCGATGCGGCAACCGGAACAAAGATGTCCGCTTTGCTTGCCCCACCGGTGTAATCAAACACCTTATAGGACGGAGTCAGATTTTCCACCTTGGCGCTACCATCAACACGAACCACAATGGCCGCTTTTCCCTTCCAAACCCCACCTTCCGCTCCGGGAGTGATGGAATAGACGCCCTTGGTAGCGGAGAAACCGTCCGCAAGCAGCGGCCAGGCGGGTGGTGAGGTTTCATTGAGTTTGCTGACGTAGGCGAAGTGATTGGTCCCCGCCGCGAGAATATCAGCCATCACGCTATGATTATCCTTGGGAGGCGTTGCGTCGCAGTAGCCATCCTTCGGGAACCAGAAAACTTTTTCCGTAGGGACATATCGCGGCACCAGGTTGCGGAAGGCGTCGTTGGCATACGACAAATCGGTACCTTCATTGAGGCCGGCATCCTCATCCGGTTGTTTCGTCGGGTACATGCCATCGTAATCACCGGCAAACATCTTCAGACCGAGGTAGACCTGTTTGGCGTTGCTGAGCACCTTGGTCTGGTTGCCTTTTTCAATCACACTGGTAAAGGTCGGAAGCGCGATGCCGGCAAGGATGGCGATGATCGAAATCACCACCAGCAATTCGACAAGCGTAAAGCCTTTCTGGGGTTTGAGACGTATTTTCATAAGTTGGGGGTTATAGTAAGGAATGCTTCGTCACCATAGCTGCGGGAAGCGCGCGCGCAAGTCTTTTTTTATGCGCCCGCGGGCCGATTTTGACGCAGGGCGATGACGGAAAGCGGAGGGAGAAAAAGCGGGGCGGAATGGCTCTGCCCCTGCCATGCCAGCGGTTCGGCTTCCACACCGCCGAGATTGCCGCGGTTGTCGCCGCCGTAGATCTCCGCGTCGGTATTGAGGATTTCGTCATACCGCCCCCCGCCGGGGAGGCCGATCCGGTAGTGTTCGCGCGGAACGGGCGTGGCATTGACGGCGAAGACGAGCACGCTCCCGTCCGCCCCGCGCCGGAGAAAGGAGAGGACGGAGGCGTCCGCATCGCGGAAATCGATCCATTGGTAACCCTCGGGCGAATCATCCAGACTCCAGAGCGCCGATTCCCGCCGGTAGAGGAGGTTGAGATCGCGCACGAGCCGGTGCAGACCGGCGTGAAGCGGGAAGCCGAGCAGATGCCAGTCCAGGCTCTGCGAGTGGTTCCATTCCGCCCACTGGCCAAACTCCCCGCCCTGAAAGAGCAGCTTCTTGCCCGGGTGCGCGTACATCCAGGCATAGAAGAGGCGCAGGTTTGCGAATTTCTGCCAGACATCGCCGGGCATCTTCCCCAGCAGGGAACCTTTGCCGTGAACCACTTCGTCGTGGCTGAGCACGAGAACGAAATGCTCGTGAAAGGCGTAGATCAGCGAGAAGGTCGCCTCCCCCTGGTGGAAGCGGCGGTGCACCGGTTCCCGGCTCATGTAGAGGAGAAAATCGTGCATCCACCCCATGTTCCACTTGAAGCCGAAGCCAAGGCCGCCCAGATACGTGGGCCGCGAAACCCCCGGCCACGCGGTCGATTCCTCGGCGATCGTCATGATCCCCGGAAACCGGGCGTAGGCGATTTCGTTAAACTGTTTGAGAAAGGCGATCGCCTCCAGATTCTCCCGCCCGCCATGGCAGTTGGGCACCCACTGGCCCGCTTCCCGGGAGTAGTCGAGATAAAGCATGGAGGCGACGGCATCCACGCGCAGGCCGTCGATATGGTATTGCTCCAGCCAGAAGAGGGCGTTGGCGATGAGGAAATTGCGGACTTCGTTGCGGCCGTAGTTGAAAATGAGCGTTCCCCAGTCGGCGTGTTCGCCCTGGCGGGGATCGGCGTGTTCGTAGAGGTCGGTGCCGTCGAAATCGGCCAGCCCGTGGGCGTCCTTCGGGAAATGCCCCGGCACCCAGTCGAGGATGACGCCGACGCCCCGCTGGTGGCAGCGGTCGATGAAATAGCGGAGTTCATCCGGGTTTCCGTAACGGCTGGTGGGGGCGTAGTAACCGGTCACCTGATATCCCCAGGAGCCGTCAAAGGGATGCTCCGCCACCGGCATCAGTTCAATATGGGTGTAGCCCATGGCGCAGACGTAATCGAGCAGCCGGTCCGCAAATTCCAGATAGGAAAGCGGGCGGCCCCCCTCCTCCGGCACGCGCGCCCACGAGCCGAGATGCACTTCGTAGATGCTCACCGCCTCGCGGTTCCAGGCGCGGGTCTCGCGTTTACGCATCCAGGGCCCGTCTTCCCACCGGTAGCGGTGGAGATCAAAGACGATGGAGGCGGTCTGCCGGCTGTGCTGGGCGTAAAAGGCGTATGGATCGCTCTTGAGAAAAACCTCGCCGCCCGGCCCTTTGAGTTCGAATTTGTAATGCGCCCCGGGGCCCACGCACGGGATGAAAATTTCCCAGATCCCGCAGCCGGGGTGCTTCCGCATCGGGTGGACCCGCCCGTCCCACCGGTTCCAGTCGCCCACCACGCTGACCCGCCGGGCGTTCGGTGCCCAGAGGGCGAAATGGCAGCCGCGCACGCCTTCGTATTCTCCCGGGTGCGCCCCCAGCTTGTCGTAAATACGCCAGTGGCTCCCTTCGCCAAAGAGGTGGAAATCGACCGGGCCGAAACGGCTGCCGAAGGTGTACGGGTCGGCCTCGCGCCAGGTTTCTCCGTTGTAGCCGGTGAAGAGAAGGTCGTACGCGAAGCGGGGGATCGCCCCGGTCCCGATCGAAACCTCGAAGAGATCGCTTTCGCCGATCCGCGTGGCGGGAAACCGGCGGGCCGGGTCCGCCCGGTCCTCCAGCACGACTTCACGCGCGTCCGGACGCAGGACGCGCACCACCAGGCGGTCGCCCACGGTATGCATGCCAAGGACGGCAAACGGATCGTCATGGGAGGCGTCGAGCAGGGAGGAAAGCGCTTCCGGCGTCAGGGTAATGGGCGCGGTCATGGGCAGAGGTCGGTTTGAAGGAATGCTTCGAGCCGGGGGAGAATGGCCTGCCAGAAATATCGCTTGAGGGCGGCGCGGCGGGCGGCGATACCGTGGATTTCCAGGCTTTCGAGAAACTCCCGGGCCAGCCGGTCCGCGGGGGCTTCGGGATCAAAAAAGGTGGCGTTGGGCAGGCCAAGCGTGTTCATGGGCGGGAGATCGCAGGCGTAAATCCATTGGCGGTGAAGAGCCCCCTCCAGCAGAGGCAGCCCGAACCCTTCCTGCCGGCTCGGAAACCAGAGAACGTCACAGAGCTGATATAACCCGATCAGGTCGGCCTTTGTCACCGTAAAAAACTCCGAGAGAAAGAGCGCCTCTTCCCGCAAGCCGAGCCGGTCGCGCAGCGCGAGCAGTTCCCGATGATAGCGGGCGGAGTCCGCGTTGTGTTCGTCCGGAGCGCCGGTGACGAGGAGGGTCGCCGGAGCGCCTGCCTCCCGGAGCGCCGCCAGCAGATGGAGGCCGAGTTCGATGTTCTTGCGGCGCAGGATGCGCGCGGGCTGGAGCAGGAGCCGGTCTTTTTCCGCCAGCCCCCGGGAGCGGACAAACGCGGCGAGGTCCGGCGGAAGGTTCAGGAAACCGACCGGATCAATCCCGTTGGGGATCACGGCATCGGCCCGGGTGCCGGTGAGGGCGGCAAACTGCTCCGCCCGCCATGGCGAGATCGCGACGACGCGCATGGCGGGATGGCGGCGGCGCAACAGCGGCCAGAAAGCGCCGTCCTGCGCGATCCGGTAATCGGGATTGAGCGCGGCCAGATCGTGCACCCAGGCGATCAAACGCCCCGGCGGCATTTCATCGGCGAGTTCCCAGAGCGCCGCCGTCAGCGCCGGGTGAAAGGGCATGGAAAGAACGTTGTGGAGGATCACCCGGTCGGCCGCGACCAGGCGAGGGCGTAAAAGCGTTTTGAGCGCCGTGACCGCCTCACGGGTTGGCTCCCGGGTGGTTCCGAGCAATTCGGGGAGGATCTCCAGCCGGACGCCCGGTTCCCGGTTCCCGCCGCTGCCGCTCAGGACCGTGACTCGATGCCCCGCCCGGGCCAGGCCGCGGGCCTGCGCTTCCATCACCAGTTCCACCCCGGCCACCGAAGGGGTGTAGCGATAATGAAGCAGGACGATATTCACGAGCAGGCTCCGGAGTTCGCCTCGTCGACCTCTCTGCCGCGGGTTCCGCCGCTCCCCGGGCGGGGATCAGAACGGCCAGAGCCCCGCCTGTGGAACGTCGATCTGGTCTCCCGGTTTTACCGCCGGATCGAGCTTGGGGTTTTTCTTGATGTCGAGCGTGTTATACGTGATGGCCTTCCCTTCGCGGATCAGGCGGACCCGCTTGCGGTCGGCAAATTCCGTAAACCCGCCCACGGCGTTGATCGCCGTGGTCAGCGTCAGGTCCGCGGTATAGGTGACCCGGCCCGGGCTGCGGACGCTTCCGCCCACGTTGACGAACCGCGCCTGCCCGGTGGTGATGGTGATGGTCGGGCGGGTGTAGATTTTCTCTGATTTGAGACGGCCTTCGATCACCTGTTGCAGGGCGTTGGCCTGCAACCCGGCCGCTTTCGTCATCCCGAGGAAGGGGATGTTGATCAACCCTTCGGAATCAATGGTGTAACTCCCGCTGAATTGCCCCACCTCCTCGGGGGGAACCCCGGAAATGCGAATATCCACGACATCCCCCACCCGCAGGCTCGACTGCGCGAAGGCGCAGCTCGACATCATGACGATGAGAATGATCCAGAGACGATAATGCATGGCTTAGTATTCCTCCGAGCTGCCGCCGCGGCGGCGTTCGCTCCCCGCGGAGGCCGTTTCGGCCTGGGCCGGGGCCTGGACCTTCTTCTTCTTGATTCCGGTCTGGTTGTAGTAGCTGTAGTACTGGCCGTAGTACTGGTAGTTTGAATCGCGCTTGGTATCCACGTTGTTGAGCACGACGCCCGCGAGCTTTCCGCCCACCTGAAGGATCGCCTGCTTCACCCGCAGGAGCATGGAGCGCGGGAAGCGGCGATACTGGATGACCATCAGGGTCGCATCGACATCCCGGGCAAGAATGGAGGCGTCGCTCAGGCCAAGGATGGGCGGAGAGTCGAAGAAGACGATGTCGTAGCTTTCCTTGATCCTGCCGATGAAATCCGCCATCTGCGGGGAGTTGAGAATCCCCATGGAGTCTTCGTAAAGTTTACCCGCGGGCAGAAGGGAAAGGTTTTCCTGTTTGCTCTGCTGAATGGCCTCTTCAAGCTGGCGCTCTCCCTTGAGCACCTCGATGAAGCCGACGTCATTGCGCAGGCCCAGAATGGTGTGCTGGAAGGGACGCCGAAGATCTGCGTCCACAATGAGCACCTTGTAGCCGCCCCGCGCATAGGTGGTGGCGAGGTTGCTGAGGGTGGTCGATTTCCCTTCGCCGAGACCGCCGGAAACGATCGTCACGGTTTTGACGCCGGTATCCTTGCGGATAAACTCCAGATTGGTCTGCAAAACCCGGTAGACCTCGGCATCGGGAATGTCTCCGGTGGAGTTCACCAGATACTGAATCCCCTTGGGCACCACCGCCAGCACGGGGGCGTCCAGCGCCTTCTCGGCTTCCTCAAGCGTTTTCACGCTGGTGTCGAGGTATTCCATGAAGAAGGCAAGCGCGATCCCGACGATCATCCCGAGTCCGATGGCGATGGCCATGTAGCTGGCGATGTTCGGGCGGGCGATCATGGCGGAGGCTTCCGCCCGCTCCCAGATTTTGACCGGATAGACCGACATGCCCAACTGGATCCGCTGGGCTTCGAGCTTGCTCTCCGCCACTTCCGCCGCCCGCTTGAGCCGGATATAGTCGGACTTGGCGTTGAGATATTCCACATTCTGAACCCGTGAAGCCTCGAAGGAATTCCGCGTGGCGTCCAGTTTTTCCGTCAGCGCGGAGAGCGTGACTTCGGCGACCTTGAGCCGGGTGTTCAGCGAGGCCCGCAGCGCCGCGATCTGGTGCTGGAGCTGTTCCCCGTAGACCTCGCGCTGGGCGTGAAGCGACTTGATGCGGGGGTGGTTTTCCCCCAGCCCCGCGTTGGCCAGCCGGGTCTCTTCCACCACGATTTCCTGATACACCGGCTGAATCCGGGAGATCAGCGGATCGGAAAGCCCGAGGGTCGGCAGGGCGTTGATGAGTTCCTCGGGCTTGAGCGATTCGATCTGCTCAAGCTGGGAGCGCAGTTCCACGATCCGTTGCTTGAGTTCGTTCACCTGGGTTTCCTCCCGGGCGAGGTTGGCCTGCTCCTGGGTGGCCGCCAGCTCGATCGTCTCGGGGTTGAAATCGATGATCCCCTGTTCGGCCCGGATGCGGTGAACCTCCTTCAGGGCGTGCTCCACTTTCGCCCGTGTCTTGGTGACCTCCTCCTCAAGATCCTTGAGGTTGCGCTTGATCATCTCCTCCTGCTCGGTTTCCCGCCGTTCCTTGTAGCTTTCCGCAACGGTGTTGGCGATGTCCGCGGCTTCCTGCGCGTTGATGGAGTAGGTGATGATCTGGATCATGTCCGTACCCCGGATGTCGCTGGAGGAACTGAGCATCTTGAGCAGATCGTAGTAAGTCTCCTCCATGGACATCTGCCGTCCGTTCCGGGCGGACCAGCGTTCAATGAGGTCGAGCCGCTCGATCACCGGATAGAGGACGGACTTGCTCTGAAGGATCTGGAGTTGCGTGGGCGGTCGCCAGTTGATGCTCCCGCCCTGAAACTCGCTGCCGAAGATTTTCAGCCCGGCGTCGTCCGGCTTGACCTCCATGACCACGCGGGAGGAATATTGCCGGGGAAGGTAGTAACAGGTGATCCCCGCCGCCGTCGTGAGCAGGAGAAAGGCGATGAGGATGATCGGCCACCGCATTTTGATGACCCGCCAATAGTCAAGAAAATGGAGTGAAGTTTCGCTGGAGTCATTCATGGGCTGGGAAAATCAGATGGGGGCGTCGTTAGACAATCGGTTCAAAATACGTGGCCCCGTTCATTGTGCAAGCGTAACCTCTCCCGGCGGGGATCGCTGTTTTTTTCCACCGCCGAAACCGTGTACAGGGTCGTGTACAAGGCCGCGGAGACCCCTTCGCCCGGCCGGAGCGGACCGCCGGGGAACCAATCAGAGAGACATCCTTTTCCTGGCTGGCCATGACCCTGTTTCAGATGGTTTCTCGGGAAACAGGAGGATTTTCCGCGGGATGGAAGGAATCTCAGAAGCGGAGGACGGCGCCAATGGAGATCTCGTTGCGGTGATAGTCGCTCGCATCCGTGTCGTAGATCACCGCAGTCAGCCGATAGGTGGTGAAAATCTTGAGGGAACGGTTGACGGCGAAGTCAAGGCCGATGTTCCCGGTGATCAGGTGCTGGTCGTAGGAGTTGTTCGAAGGGAAGTTGGTGATGGTCTGGTGGCTGTAGCTTCCGCCGAGACGGGTGCTGATCCGCGGCGTGATGACGTGGGAAATCTGAAGCCCGGTCCGGAAGCTCTGGTTCTTCTGGGTACTCGCAATCCCTTCTTCATACCCGAAGCGGTTGAACCACTGAAGGTGCGATCCCTGCCCGAAACGATAGCCGAAAGCCAGTTCCGCCATGGGGCTGACACCGTCGCTGGCTCCCGCGGCGCGGTATTGGCGGAATTCGGCACCGGCGCGGGCGGAACCGGTAAGGCGGGGGGAAAGCTTGAAGTCAACCCCGGCCAGCAGGTATTCCGTCGTGGAGTTCCGGTTCGAATCGTCGTAGCCGGTCATCCGGAAGCGGGTGTCGAGGACCGTCGTCACCGTCGGCGCGAGGTGGAAATTGAACGACTGGCCGAAAATAAGCGAAACGTAGTCGGACCCCCGCCAGTCGGAATCCTGATAGATGATGGTGGAAGCGCCGAAGGAGGTCACCGTGGAGAAGCGGGGCGTCCACCGGTAGCTCAGGGCGGTGTGGCTATCGAGATCAAGGTAGTCCCCGGAGTTGGCGCGGTTGGGCACGCCGGTGCGGCTCAGGTCCGGCTGATCGTAGTAGCCGCCGCTGAGCCGGTTGGTCAGCGTCATGCGGGGGCTGATCTTGAAGGCGTGCGCCAGGGCGATCCGGCCCTGGGGGCGAACGGACTGCCGGTCGATATTCCAGTAGTATTTCCCTCCCACTGACAGGCTGAGGTTGAGGAATGTCCGCGAATCCGAGAGGAGGATGTTCGTTCCGAGCATCAGGCGGGAGAGCCAGCTCCCCTTCCGCCCGCCGTTGGCGGTGCTGCGGCTGTAGACGTTGTCGTTGTACCCCTGCTCCAGGCTCAGCTTGAAATCAATGGGGGGAGCCAGGTCGAAGCTGCCGAGCGAACTGACCGTTTCAGGGAGATAACCGAAGCCACCCGGGAAAAAGAAGCCCGAGCTATCCGAGCCATCCTCGGCTTCGACAACGGCTGATTCCGGGGCGGCCGGGGCCGCGTCCCCCGCCGTCGCGGAGAGATCGGAAAACGAGGATTCTGTGGAGCTTGATGCGGCGGGCGCGGAATCACCGTCTCCGGCGGAACCGGTTTCCTGCGCCACACTGCCGACGGTGGTCATCAGACCCACCACCACCAAAGAGAGAAAAGAGTGGTAAAATTTCATTGTTGCGGAATGAAAATCGCTCGAAAAGCGTTTTGGGGTTCTATCATAAACGACTGGGGGTGCAAACCTTATCTGCCCGAAAGGTTTGCTTCGATTTGCCTCGGGGCATCTCCGGTTTGTGGAAGAAGCAATTCCCGGGCTTGCCATGGAGTTTTCTCCTCTGGTAGTTCTCCGGAACGATGACAGATCATTGCCAAACCCTTCGGGACGCGATCCGAGACGTCCCCGATTTTCCAAAACCGGGCATTCTTTTCAAGGATATTACGCCCGTTCTGGAAGACTCCACCCTTTTCCACCAGGCGGTGGACTGTTTTGTCAGGGCGAACGCCGGGAAAGCGGTGGCGAAAATCGTCGGGATCGACGCCCGGGGGTTTCTTTTCGGAGCGGCAGCCGCCTACGCGCTCAATGTCGGCTTCGTTCCCATCCGCAAGAAGGGAAAGCTCCCTTTCCGCACCGAGAGCCTTTCGTATGAGCTGGAGTATGGCGAGGCGACGGTGGAGATCCATGTCGATGCGATCGCCCCCGGGGAGCGGGTGGTGTTGATCGACGATCTGCTGGCCACGGGGGGGACCGCGCTGGCGGCTTCGCAACTCATTACCAAGGTGGGCGGAACGCTGGTGGCGATGCAGTTCCTGGTGGAACTGGAGTGCCTCAACGGTCGCCAGCGGCTGGGGGGAGAGGTTCCCGTTGAATCGTTCCTGCGATTCTGAGCGTCCTCGTGTTCTCGAATAACGCTTGCACTCCCGCCGCCGGGCGGAGATGCTCTCCAGGCAAATGAGCGACCCGATTCCGCCACTCCGCCCTCTGGAGGGGTGGCATGTTCTGCATATTTTTTACCAGATCGAATACGGCCAGTGGAGCCTCCTCTCCGGCGACGAGCAACTCAAGGCCAAGACGGCGCTGACGGCGCTGGTTCAGGAAATCCGGGCCACCCCGGAGACGCAGTTGCTCACCTTCTCCGTGGTTTCCGCGAAGGCGGACCTCGGGTTCATGCTGCTCACACCGGACCTTCACCAGGCCAACGCCTTCGAGAAACACCTGGGCACCATTCTCGGCCCGGACGTGCTCACCCCCGTCTACAGCTATTTTTCCATGACGGAACTCAGCGAATACGCTTCCACCGAAGAGGAGTACGCGGAGTCGGTCGCGAAGGAAAAGGGGCTCCCCGCGGAGGCTCCGGAGGTCCGCGCGGCGGTGGAGGAATTCCGCGTCCGCATGGCCAAATACAATCAGGACAAGCTCTACCCGAACCTTCCCGGCTGGCCGGTCCTCTGCTTCTACCCGATGAGCAAGCGCCGCGTGTCGGGGCAGAACTGGTATTCGCTCCCGTTTGCCGAGCGCAAGCGGCTGATGGGCGGGCACGCCCGGCTTGGTCGCCAGTGGCACGGCAAGGTCCGCCAGCTCATCACCGGTTCCACCGGGCTTGATGACGCGGAATGGGGCGTGACGCTCTTTTCCCACCAGAGCACCCACATCAAAGAGATCATCTACCAGATGCGCTTTGACCCCGCGAGCGCGGAATACGCTGAGTTCGGTGAGTTCTACATCGGCCTTCAGCTTCCGCTCGATGAACTTTTCCGCCGTGTGCGGCTCTGAGGAGGCCGATTCGTGACTGCATCTCCGCTTCTTCCTGATTGCGTGAGCGCGCCGGTGCGCGCGAAGGTCGCCGTGCTTGAGGCCCACCTGCGTGACCACGCGCCGCTCCTGATCGCCTACTCCGGCGGGGTGGACAGCGCCTGCCTGCTGGCGCTCGCCCACCGGGCACTGGGCGACGCGGCGCTCGGCGTGATCGCCGATAGCCCGAGCCTTCCCCGCCACGCCCTCGCCGAAGCCGTCGCGCTGGCCCGTTCGCTCGGCGCCCCGCTGGAGGTGGTCGCCACGGCGGAAATGGACAACCCGGATTACGCGAGCAACCCGCCCAACCGCTGCTATTTCTGTAAGGCGGAGCTTTTTTCCCACATGGAGCGCATTGCCCGGGAGCGCCGGTTCGCCGCCATCGCCTATGGCGAAAACGCGGACGATCCCGCCCACCTTCGCCCCGGCTCGCAGGCCGCGCGGGAGTACGCCGTGCTCGCTCCGCTGCGCCATGCCGGGCTTGCCAAGGCGGAGATCCGGGAGATTTCCCGGGCGCTGGGGCTGCCGACCGCCGACGCCCCGGCCCAGCCGTGCCTGAGTTCGCGGATCGCCCACGGCACCCCCGTCACGCTGGAAGCCCTCGGCATGGTGGAGCGCGGTGAGGCTCACCTGCGCACCTTCGGCTTCCGCGTCTTCCGCGTGCGCCACCTCGTCGCCGGGGATGGGAGGCCATACGCCCGGGTACAGGTCGCCCCGGAGGAGATGGACCGCCTGCCCGCCGTGCGGGAAGCGGTGAGGGCGGGGCTGCGGGAAGTCGGCTACGGCGAGGTGGAGATCGACCCGGACGGCTACCGCGCCGCGCATTGAGCCGGGGGCCGGGGGCCGGGGATTGCAAGAAGGGCTTCCCGCCCTTTCTCAAAACGGTTAAGATGATGGGCGCGGAAAAGCCCGACCATCATGACCGACTCCGATTCCTCCGAGCATAGCGCCGAACTCCTTACCACCAACCGTAAGGCTCTCACCATCAACCTCGATCCGCAGAAATACGGCACCTTTGCCGAGATCGGGGCGGGGCAGGAGGTCGTCCGTCATTTTTTCCAGGCGGGCGGGGCCGCCGGGACGGTGGCCAAGAGCATGTCGGCCTACGACATGAAATTCTCCGACGAGATTTACGGGAAAACCACCCGCTACGTCTCGCGCGAGCGGCTCGAACAGATGCTCGATACGGAGTACAACCTCCTGCTCGAACGGCTGGCCGCCACCCGGGGGGAAAACACCACGTTTTTCGTCTACGCCAACACCGTGGCCGCCAAGAGCTTTCGGGGCAACACCGAATGCCACGGCTGGATGGGGCTTCGCTACCAGAGCGCCCCGGGGCGCGTCCCCAACCAGATCACCATTCACGTCCGGATGCTCGATGGGGAAAACCTGCTCCAGCAGCAGGCGCTCGGCATCATCGGCGTGAACCTGATCTACGGCGCCTTTTTCTACAAGGGAGACCCGGGCAAGGCGATCGCCTCGCTTCTCGACCAGTTGACGACCAAGCGGATCGAGGTGGACATGCTCCGGGTGAGCGGCCCGGATTTCGAGCACGTCAACAACCGCCTTCTGAGCCTCAAGCTCGTGGAACTCGGCCTCACCAACGCCGTCATGTTCGGCTCCAATGGCGACGTGATCCAGCCCTCCGAGGTGCTCCACAAAAAGGCGCTGCTGGTGGAGCGCGGCTCCTTCCGGCCCGTCACGCAGGTGAATGTGGACATGCTCAAGTGCGCCTGCGCGCAGATGGTGCAGGAGCCCGCCGTGAAGGACAAGGAACTCGTCGTCCTTATGGAGATCACCATGAAAAACCTCCTTTCCACCGGGGAGCTGGACCCGGAGGATTTTCTGGCCCGGGTGGACACGCTTTCGGCGATCGGCACCAACGTCCTCGTCTCCAACTACAGCGAATACTACCGGCTCGCCTCCTATTTCCGGCGTTACACCAAGGAGATGATCGGGATGGTCATGGGGGTGAACCATATCCTCGAACTCTTCACCGAGCGCTATTACGAACACCTTGAAGGGGGCATCCTCGAATCCTTCGGACGGCTTTTCCGCAACAGCGTGAAGCTCTACATCTACCCGATGCGGCAGGATGTCTATACCCGTTACGTCGCGGGAAGCGTCGATGCCTGCCCGATGCCGCCCTCCCAGCATCCGCTCGCCTCCAATGTGATGATCACCGCGAAGAATATCCAGGTTTCCCCGCGGCTCCAGAATCTTTACCAGCATCTGCTTGAAAACCATTATCTGGAATGTGTCGTCGGTTACAACGAGACGATCGCCAACGTCTATTCCCGCGATGAACTGCGCAAAATCCGCGATCATGATTCCACCTGGGAACTGATGGTCCCCCATCCCGTGGCGAGGCTGATCAAAAAGCGCCGCCTTTTCGGTTACGAACCGGCCCCGGCCCCTTCCCCGAAACCGGCCTCGTAGCGGTCGCCGGCCATACTTTCCGCTTTACCTTCGGGTATCCCCGGTGCTTTAGTCAGGTTCTCCCTAATCCCCGGAATGAAAAAACGTCTTCTCTTCCTCCTGACCCTCGCCGCCGTCGGCATCTACGCCACCGCACAGGACGCGAATCCGCCCGATACGAACGCGCTGCTCAAGTCGCTTGAGGAACTGCGGCAGAAGCATGGACAGGCCGGGCAAACCCGGCTCACCCGGTTGATCGCGGAGATCAACACCGCCGCCGCGAGCGACGCTTCCGCCGTCGATCTTTACGAACGGGCGATCCAGGTGACAACTTTCGTCGGGAAGACCAAGGAACAGGGGCAGTTTCAGGAATGGAAACGCAAGGAGAGCGACCGGCTCAAGAGCAACGCGTTGCGGACGGCGGCCCGGCTTCATCTCCGTTATCTGGCCATCATGCTCAGAGCCGCGGGGGAGGTTCCCACCGAGGAGCTTCTTCCCGATCTCATCCGTTACACCAACGAAGTCGCCGGGGTGCTGGAGGACGAATCGTTGCGGGCCGATCTGGAAAAACAGGAACTCTTCCGCAAAAACGTGGCCGGTGGAATCTTCTCCCAATGGTACGGGGTGGACGCCGAACTCGGCAAACTCAAGGGATGGGAGGGGGCTCCGGGCAATCTCGATGGCATTTACCAGAAAACCATCCTGCCCGAGTTCCGGAAAAAGAAAGACCCGAACCTGCTCCGGTACTGGGACGCCCGGTTGCAGCGGGAGGAAAAAGCCGCGCAGGCCAGCCGCCTGACCTTCCGGATCGAGCATTACAATCAGGTCACGCGGCCCGCGCTCATCTGGTCCCGGGCGCAGGATGTGGTCCTCCTGGGCCATCCCAACCACGCGATCAACGAAATGTACGGGCTGATCCGCGATTTCCCCTCTCATCCGGATAACCTCCGCTGGATCGAGCAACTGGAAGCCCTCCTCAAGCCGAAACCCGAGGAACCGACGGAAACGGCTTCGCTCCCCGGCGCGGCCCAGTAGAGGCGGGGCGGGAAACGCCGGGCGCTCGGGGAAAAGCCGCGGCCGGCTCGTCGTTTTCCCCATTTTCTTTCTATGGCGGGGGAGGGGGGAAGTGTGCTATCCATTCCTCCATGGAAACGTTGCAACTCCTGGGAACCGCCCTTGGGCTGGGGGCGCTGGCGGGGCTCAATCTTTACCTCACCGTTTTTGTGGCCGGGCTGGCGATCCGGATGGGCTGGGTCAGCCTTGCCGCGGAGTACACGCAGCTTGGGATTCTCGCGGACCCGGTCATCATCACCATCGCCGGGGTGCTCTACGCCCTGGAATTCTTTGCGGATAAAATCCCGTGGGTCGATTCCCTCTGGGACATGGTGCACAGCCTGATCCGCCCCGTCGGCGGCGCTTTTCTCGGCGTGGCCGCGCTCGGGACGGCCTCGCCCGTGTTCGATGTGGTGATCGGTCTGCTGGCGGGCGGCGTGGCGCTCTCCACCCACAGCCTCAAGGCCGGGGCGCGGCTGGTGGCCAACAGCTCGCCCGAGCCGGTTTCCAACATCGTCCTGAGCGTGGCGGAGGATGCCGCCGTGGTCGGCGGGCTGGCGCTCGTCTACCTGCACCCCGCCGTGGCGCTGGTGCTGGTGATCGTCACCGCCGGGCTGGTCTTTTATTTCGGCCCCCGGATCGCCCGCTCCATCCGGGCCAAACTCTGGCTGGGGTGGCGCAAGCTGACGGCCCCCGTGGACCGGCCCGCGGACGACCTGCCCCGGAGCCTCAGCGTGGATGCCGACCAGCTTCTTCACGAACTGCGGGAAGGGCCTTTCACCGTGCGTTGGGCCGTGCCGTGCATCGCGATGGGTTCCGGAAGCGTGCCGCGGAACGCCTTCGGCTATCTGGTCGCCCTGGAGGAGGAGGCCGGGCACCTCTGCTTCGTGAGCCGGGGATGGCTGCGGCGCTGCGCCCTGCGGCTGGAGCTTGCCGAGGCGAAGGTGACGCACGAGTCCCGTTTCCTGAGCGAGAACCTGGTCCTCTACACCGTGGGCCGCAAGACGCGCGCGACCTTCTGCTTCGAGCGGTCCCGGCGTCCGCTGGTCGCCCGGTTGGCGGAGGCCCTCCCGGCGCACCTCCGGCCGGAGGAACCCTCCGTGCCCGCCGTTGCCTGAAGCCAAAGACCGCCAAAAACCGTGCGCCCCGTGCGGCGTTTCCCTCCGGAGCGAACACGGAGCGGCGGTGCGGCATTGACGCGGGCGGTTTTCCGTGAAAAAAGAAGCGTCCCGCCCGGGGACTTTTGACCCGTCCGGGATCGCCCGGCGATTCCCTTATCTCATGGCCATCCGTTTTTACAACACCTACTCCCGAACCCTGGAGGAATTCCATCCGCTCGACCCGGCGGGCCGCGAGGTCCGCATGTACACCTGCGGGCCGACGGTTTATCACTACGCCCACATCGGCAATTTCCGGGCCTACGTGTTTGAGGATCTCCTCCAGCGGCATCTGGAAGCCCGGGGTTACGAGGTGAACCGGGTGATGAACCTCACCGACGTGGACGACAAGACGATCCGCGGCTGCCTCTCCGCCGGGCTCCCGCTCGCCGCGTTCACCCGGAAGTACAAGGACGCCTTTTTCGAGGACCTCAACACGCTGCGGGTGAAACCGGCGGGCGCTTACCCCGCCGCCACGGACCCGGAGCAGATCGAACGGATGATCGCGATGATCTCCACGCTCATGGCCAACGGCGCGGCGTACCAGGCGGAGGATGGCTCGGTCTATTTCCGCCTCAGCCGCTTCCCTGATTACGGAAAGCTGGCGCGGCTCAACCTGGAGGAACTCCGGCCAAGCGGCCGCATCCGCAGCGACGAGTACGAGAAGGAGAGCATCGGCGATTTCGCCCTCTGGAAAGCGTGGGACGAGGCGGACGGCGAAGTCGCCTGGGAGAGCCCGTGGGGCCGGGGCCGCCCCGGGTGGCATATCGAATGCAGCGCCATGGCCACCGGGTTGCTCGGTCCGCAGCTCGATATCCATTGCGGCGGGGTGGACAACATCTTCCCCCATCACGAGGCGGAGATCGCGCAGTCCGAATGCTGCACCGGCAAGCGGTTTGTCCGCTACTGGCTCCACTGCGCCCACCTGATGGTGGAGGGCCAGAAGATGTCGAAATCGCTCGGCAACTTCCACACCCTGCGCGACCTGACCGCCAGGGGATGGAGCGGGCGGGAAATCCGCTACACCCTCATCAGCGTCCATTACCGGTTGCCGCTCAATTTTACCTTCGAGGGGCTGGCCGCCGCCCGGAGCGCGCTCGGGCGCATCGACGAATGGGTCGCCCGGATCACCTCGCACGCCGGGGAGGCCGCCGCGACCGATTGCCCCGCGCTGGCGCAGGCCCGGTTCGCCGAGGCGCTCGATAACGACCTGAACATTTCCGGAGCCCTCGGGCATCTCTTCGACCTCATCCGCGAAACCAACCGGCTGCTCGACCAGAACGCTCTCTCTCCCGGGGAAGCCCGCGCCGTGCTTGAGTGGTGGCGGCGCGTGGACGCCACGCTGCAACTCGGGTGCGAGGAAGAGGCGACGCCCCGGGCCGTGCTCGACCTGCTGGAAGCCCGGCAGGCCGCCCGGCAGGCGAAGGACTGGGGCGAGAGCGACCGGCTGCGCGCGGAGATTGACGCGCTGGGCTGGCTCGTGAAGGATACCCGTGAAGGCCCCCGACTTTCCCGTAAAGGATAAATGGACTCCCGATTTGCCCCTGCCCGTTACTTCAACCTGGAGCGGACCGTTCACCGGACGCTCTTCGAAAACGTCACCCATGCGTGGGAGGCGCTTCCGCAGATTGCCAGCTACCTGCAATTCCGGCTCAAACCGGCGGTGCACGCCCGGCTCATCGGCCGCCCCTTCATCAGCAACGCGGTCTTCGTCGGCCGCGGCACGGTGATCGAACAGGGGGCGATGATCAAGGGCCCCGCATGGATCGGCGAAGGGTGCGAAATCCGCTCCGGCGCTTACATCCGCGAAAACGTGATCGTGGGCGACGGCGTGGTGCTCGGGAATTCGTGCGAATTCAAGAACACGATCATCTTTGACGAAGCGCAGATCCCTCACTTCAACTACGTGGGCGACAGCATCCTCGGCTACCGGGCGCATCTCGGGGCCGGGGCGGTGCTCTCGAACGTCCGGCTCGATCACTCGCCCGTCTCGATCGCCACGCCGGAAGGGCCGGTGCCCACGGGGTTGCGGAAGTTCGGCGCGCTCATCGGCGACCACGCGGAGATCGGCTGCCACGCCGTGCTGAGCCCCGGTTCGGTCGTCGGCCGCAACACCATCATCTACCCCGGCAGCCAGTGGCGCGGCGTGGTGGAGGAGAATCAGCTCGTCAAGCTCCGGCAGACATTCGAGGTGGTGACCCGCCGCGACCTTTGATCGCCCGATCCGGGGGGGCGTTTGCCCCGATTTCTTGACTTCCCCCGGCGACCTTTTACGCTTCGCCTTCTTCAAAAACAAAGACCCATGAATCTGAATAAAGACCACCTTGCCCGGGCCGCCACGGAAGCCCGGGGCCTTGCCATCGACGCCGTCCACAAAGCCGCCTCCGGCCATCTCGGCCTGCCGCTCGGGTGTGCGGAGATCGGCGCGGTTCTCTTCGGCTACGCCTTGCGCTTCAATCCCGACGAGCCGAAATGGCTCAACCGGGACCGCTTCATCCTCTCCGCCGGGCACGGCTCCGCCTTTATCTACACCTGGCTTCATTTCTCGGGCTTTCCGCTGCCGCTGGAGGAGATCCGGAACTTCCGCCAGCTCCACAGCAAGACCCCGGGCCATCCCGAATCCTTCGAAACCGTCGGCGTGGAAGCGACCACCGGGCCGCTCGGGCAGGGGATCGCGAATGCCGTCGGCTACGCCGTCTCCGCGAAAATGGCCGCCGCCCGGTTCAACACCCCGGAGCACACCGTTTTTGACCAGCACATCGTCACCCTCGCCGGGGACGGGTGCATGCAGGAGGGGGTGGCGATGGAAGCCGTCGCCTTCGCGGGGCACGCGCGGCTCGACAACCTGATTCTCATTTACGATTCCAACGATGTCACGCTCGATGCCATGGCGATCGCCACGCAGGACGAAGATACCGGCAAGCGGTTCGAAGCAATCGGCTGGAACGTGCAGACCGTGGACGGGCACGACCTCGACGCCTTTCACGTTGCCTACGAACGGGCAAGGAACGCCACCGGCAAGCCGCAGCTCATCATCGCCAAGACGCTGATCGGCAAGGGGATTCCCGAAGTGGCCGGAACCGCGAAGGCGCACGGCGAAGGCGGTGCGAAGTTTGCGGAGGAGGCGCGCAAGGCGCTCGGGCTGCCGCCGGAAACCTTCTACGTCTCGGAGGAAACCTACGCCTTCTTTGCCGAACGCAAGCGCGAGCGGCTCGCGGAGTACCAGCGGTGGGAGGCGACCTGGCAGGCATGGCGCGCCGCCAACCCGGAAAAGGCCGCCCTGCTCGATGGCGGTGCGGAAGCCCCGGCGGACCTCCTCACCCGCATCCCGGAATTCCCCGCGGACGCGAAGATCGCCACGCGCAAGGCCGGGAGCGACGTGCTCCAGCCGGTGGCCGAGGCGCTCCCGCTTCTCATCAGCGGTTCGGCGGACCTCTACGGCTCCACCCTCAACTACATCAACACCAGCAAGGACTGGGCCCCGGACAACTTCGGCGGGCGCAACATTCGTTTCGGCATCCGGGAACACGGCATGGCGGGAATCCTCAACGGGATCGCCTACGACGGCATTTTCCGCGCCTCCGGGGCGACCTTCCTCGTCTTTGCCGACTACGCCCGGCCTTCCATCCGCCTTGCCGCCCTCTCCCGGTTGCCGGTGACCTACATCTTCACGCACGATTCCGTCGGCGTCGGCGAGGACGGCCCGACCCACCAGCCGGTGGAGACGGTGAGCGGCCTGCGCCTCATCCCGAACCTGCACGTCATCCGCCCGGCGGACCCGGAAGAAACCGCCGGAGCCTTTGCCGCCGCCGTGAGCCGTGACGACGGGCCGACGCTTCTGGCGCTGACCCGCCAGGCCGTTCCGAACCTGACCGTCGCCCCCGCCGCCCTCCGGCGCGAAGGGACGCTCAAGGGGGGCTACGTGCTCGTGCGCGAAACGGCGGCGCTGGAGACGATCCTGCTCGCCGCCGGGAGCGAGGTGCAGCACGCCGTGGAAGCGGCGAAGGAACTCGGGGCCGGAACCCGCGTCGTCTCCATCCCGTGTTTCGAACGGTTTGAAGCCCAGGGCGAGGAATACCGCGAAGAGGTGCTCCCCTCCGCCGTCCGCCGCCGCGTCGCCATCGAGGCCGGAGTGAGCGATCTCTGGTATCGCTGGGTGGGGCTGGAGGGGAAGGTGGTCGGCATCGACCGCTTCGGCATCAGCGCCCCGGGCGGCACGGTGATGAAAGAACTCGGGATCACGGCGGAAGCGGTGGTCCGGGCGGCCCGTTCGCTGGCCTGATTTTTATTCGGCGATTTGCGGGGCGGCTTTCCTTTTCGGGGGGCCGCCCCTTTTTCATTTCGGTTTGGTTTACCCGGCGCGACGGTGATAGTCTGCCGGATGATGAGATGCATTGCGTTCATCCTCCGGCATTTCCTTGCGGTATCGGCGGCCATGGTGCTCGGCTGGACCGGGTGGACGCTCCTCTACGGGGTGCTGCTTCTGTTCGCCCTGTTCACCGGTGGCGGCATCGGCGGCCCGCTGGCTTATCCTGCGGGAATGATTGCCATCGGCCTGGCGGGAGTCGGAATCGGCTGGGGAATGTTTGCGCCCGCCTGTGGGGTCGGGGCGTGGGTTTGTACCAGACTCCGGTGGCCGGGGATCGCGGCCATCCCGATCGTGTTCCTGGTTTTCGCCCTGCTCTTCGCCGTGGTGTGCCGGGGCGTGACCGGAGCCGTTTCGCTCAAGGCGCTGGCGTTTCTTTCGTTTCCTCTGGGAGCTTACTGGTGGCTTACGGAGGGTCCGGGATTGATCGCCTCTCTTGTGGTCTTCCGCCGGGGCGCTGAAGCGGCCCCGAAAAGCCCCGGGTCGCGCGGCGGCGTCTCTTCCGGGACGATCAGCCGGTATGGGGCGTAGTACTCCAGCGGCGTTTCCCACCCGCAGATCTGCGCGAGCAGCATCCCGACGGCCCGCCGCGCCATTTCTTCGAGATCAAAGACCACGTACGTCACCGGCATTCCCAGGGAGATGATCGCCTCCGAACTGCTCCGGATGGCCACATGGCATTCGTGCCGGCTCTCGTGATGGTGTTCGAGCAGGTAGCGCGTCACCCCGCGGGCGAGCACATCGTCGGAGACGTAGAGGCCGGTCTCCCGCAGCGATGTTCCGCCCGTCATCAGTTCCCGGGCCCAGAGGTAGCCGCGTTCCTCGTACCGGTGGATGCCGCTTTGCCGGGGCAGGTCGGTGAGCACATTGGTGACGCGAACGGGGAGAACCCCGGCGTCGATCGGGTCATCCTGAATCGCCAGTACCTCGATCTGCGAAACGCCCTGCGAGCGGAGATGCCCGATGGCAAGCCGGTTGGCCTGCGCGAAGTCCGGATGCACGCACCGGGGTTTTCCGTGATGGGTGGAGCTGATGTTGACGAAGGGATGATCACCGGCCATGACGTGCCGCAGCAGCCGGTGCTCCCGGATGCAGGCGCTGAAGAGGTAGCCGAGGATGGCCGATTCCCCACCGTTGGAAGAGAGCGCGAAATCGAAGGGCCGGTACGCGTCGAGCCAGACCGGTTCGAGCATCACCCGGTGTTTTTCGCATTCCTGCGCGGCATACCGGTAAAGGTCGAGGTGGTAGCCGCTCACGTTTCCGCTGAAAAGATTCTGTCCGCTGATCCAGAGCACCCGCTTGACCGCCCCTTCGGCCACGAACGTCCCTTTCCCCTGCGAGGTTACCAGCACGCGCCGGAACGTCAGTTCGCGGATGGCCCGCTGCACCGTCAGCCCGTTGACGCCGAGGGTGCGGGCCAGCCGGGAGACGCTCGGGATCGGGTCGCCGGGGCGGATGCCCCCGTCGTGAATGAGCGCCTCGATGTAGCTTTCCACCCGCCGGTAGAGAGGGCGCGGGTCGGAGGGGTTGAGCGGTGTGGGCGGGGAGGTCATTGGGGAGGAGCCCCGGGGGCTGCCGCCCCGGCTTTTTCGGCGGTATTCCGGATGGTATAACGAAGTTCCGTGGAAGGGAAGGGGGCGGGGGTCTGTTTCGCTTCAAGCAGGTCGATCTGGAGGGAGCGCACCCGTGTCGAGTTCCCCCGCTTGTTGTCGTTCCATTCCTTCGGGGAGAGGCGCACGCGCCGGGGACGCTCGAAGGTGATCTCCGCCGATCCCTTGAAGCGGGTGAGCCGGATGCGCCGGACCCCATCGGTGTATTCCGGGGTCGGCTCGCGCCAGCCTTCGGCCGTCTCGATCTCAATCCGGGTCGGCTCCAGCACATCGCGCCGCCCGGGGAGGAGCCAGAGGTTGCCGAGATAAACGGGGAGGCTCTCGAAAAGCTCGGAGATCGCCGTTTGACCATCGGATTGCAGCCGGAGCGTGACGCGGACTTCATCAGGCAAGGTTTCGATCTCGCGCTCATACCGGTTTTCCCCCCGGAGCCTGCCCTTGAACCCCTTGCGCATCATCGGCTGGAACTCGCTGTTGAGATTGGCGCTCACCGTCACTTTCGGGTTGGCGCTCTCGCGGTCGTAGACCACCCGGAGCACCTTCCGGTTGAGCCGGGCGGTGCTGAAGGCGTCCCCGGGGGAGACCTCGCCGCTGACGGCGTGGACCGGCCAGATCCGCCAGTCGTCCCAGTCGTTGTTTTCCAGCCCGGCGGACCGGCCCAGAAGGAGCGAGCCCGCCTCCGGCGTCCAGTAGGCGGAGAGGCCGCCGCCTCCCCAGTTGATGTACTGATGCCAGCCGAGATGGCCGGTGTAGGAGATGACGTAGTACGAAGGGCGGCGGACGATGAAAAAGGTGTTGCTGTCGGTCGGATCCCGTTCGGCCATGAGCGCGGGATCGGGCAGCAGCGCTTCGAAGGAATCGCGGGCGAGGAGGGGCGGCGTCATCGAAGGGTCCCCTTTTGCGATGAGTTCTTTCATTTCCGTGTAAAAGCCGGGCCGGTAATGCAGCGGAATGAACGGGTAGCGGGGCGCCCACGAGCCTTTCGGCTGGCGGTTCCAGACCTTGAAGCCTTCAAAGGGGGCGATCTCCGGCGCGTTCGTTTTTTCCGCCCAGGCGGTCAGCGACGTCTGCATCTGCTCCAGTGTCGGCAAAAGCGGGTAATCCCTCCGCTGATGCGGGCGCTCCAGAATGTAGCGGGCCTCCGGGTAAAGCATGGCGGAGCCGACCTTGCGCGAAAAATACCCCCATTGGTCGTACGGTGCGTCCGCCCCCACGCGGGAGTTGAAATGGTTCGGCCCGGCCCAGTAGCCGTCCGGGTCCGGCAGCGTCATCCAACCCTGGAAGCGGAGCATCTGCGCCAATGTTTCATGAAGGAAAGGCCAGTCGCTCGAAAGGGCGCCGTTGATCAGGTAATAGAGGGCGATCCCGTTGTAGGAAACCTCGATGCCGCCCGCGTCGTAGATCACGCCCACGGGGTGGACGCGGCTCGGCGTCCGCAGCGCGGCCACCCGCTTCGCGTAGGCTTCGGCGCGCTGGCGGATCTCCGGGTCGTCGGTCGCCTTGCTCAGGTAGACCATGGCGGGGACCGCCTTGGTGTTCATGTTGTCGGTGCGTCCGTCGGGGCCCTTTTCTTCCATCCTCGCCAGAAGCCGCACCAGCCCCGCCTCGTAGGCCTGCGCGACTTCCTTTGGCACCTTTTCCTTCGTGTGAAGGTAGACCCAGGTGAGCCAGCCGAGCCGCCCGGCGATGTAGTCCGAACGATTGGAAGCGCGGCCCTCGGGCGAGTTGATCAGGTCATCCATCATGATCAGGTCCACCGACGCCATGGCGAAGGCGCGGGTGAAAAGGGTCGGCTCGCCTTTCCACGGATTGCCCGGGTAATCCCAGAGCGCCCACCAGATCAGCGTCAACGGATTGGTGGAACTCGAAGGGGGCAGTTCCATGCGGATGCCGTCGGCGGCTTCCACGGAGGCGAGCGTGTACGCTTCGCCGGGAGCCACCAGCACCTCGGCTTTCGGGCTGATCATCCCGTCCGCGATCGCCAGCCAGACCGGGTACGCCTTCTCCTCCGTGTCGATCCACTCCGGCTCCAGCCCGAAGCGTCTGGTTTCCCCCCACCGGGTCATCCCGGGGCCGAAGTCGTCCGCCGTCAACCCTTTGAGATAATCACGCAACACCTTCTGGTAAGGGTGGTCCTGCGGCAGTTCAACCGCCGGGAGAATCTGCGGGAATCCGGCCCAGAGAAGGGCCAGCAGCGCCGGGAGGAGGGAGCGTCTCATGCGAGGGTTTACTAAAGGGAGGCATCGCAACGCTGTCAATCTATTAATAGAGTGAATCCCCGGGAGAACCCCCCTTTTTGCGACCCGGATGGCCTCGGAAAAGCCGGTTCTGAGGGAAAAAAGGGTTGAACTCTATTAATAAGGCTGGTATCCCGGAAACCGATGCCGGACCGCCCCCTTTTGCTCCTCCCGCTCTTGCTTCTCTTCTGCGCTCCCCTGCGCGCGGCGGAGATTGATCTTTCCAGACCGGTTTCCGAAACCTTGGCCCCGGATGTCCTTTACTGGCCCTTTGATGACGGGGAACTCGGCCTCTCCCGCCCGAACCCCGCTCCCGACCGCTCCGGCAACGACTTTCAGGGCGAGATGCTGGGGGAGGGGACCACGCTGCGGCCCGATTATGTGGCGGGCCGGTTCGGCACGGCGATTTCCGTGGAGGGAACCCCGAAGCGGTCGCCGGGCGTCCGCGCGGCGCTCCGGAAACCGGGGGACGCCGGTCCGCTCGACCTGCATGGGAAATCGTTCACCGCGGGGGCGTGGGTCCGCCTCCGGGAACCGGGCATGGAACGGTATCATCTCGCGATCATGGACACCCCGGCGTGGAACTTTTTCGTCCAGATGCGGGACGGCAACGGCTGGTATCTCGGGCTGGCGAGCAAACACCGGGCAACCGCCACGGAGAAGATTTTCATCGAGGACGAAGAGTGGCACCACCTCGCCGTCTCCGTGGAGATCACTCCGGAGGCGACCATCGTCACCTTCTGGCTTGATGGAAACGTCCTCGGGGAGCAGCAGACCCTCGCCGGGCCGATCCCGCCGGTGGGCGGCAACGCCCGGTACGCGATCATTCTCGGGCGCAATAACCTGGAAGGCAGCGCCGCCTATGACGACGTCTTCATCACCACCGGGGCGCACACCTTCCGGCCCTGACGGTTTTGCGCGGAAAACAGCCGAAACCGGTTCCGGCATACGATCCCTTAAGGAATTGCTGATTGAGGGGCATTCCCCGTCGCCGGGCAACGCTCCGCAGACGAACCGACGATCATGGCTGGAAGTGGAATCGACATCAAACCGCTCGACCGCGTTCTCCTCATCGAGGACAACCCGGGAGACGCCCGGCTCATCCGCGAACTGCTGGACGAAGCGGGCGCGCCGTTCGAACTTCACAACGTCACGCGGCTTTCGGAGGCGCTCGAACGGCTGGAGGCGGAGCATTTTCACCTGATCCTCCTCGATCTTTCGCTGCCGGACAGCCAGGGGATCGACTCCTTCGAGCGGATCTCCGCGCAGGCTTCCGATATTCCGCTCATCGTGCTCACCGGCATGGCGGACGAGGCGCTCGCCCTGCGGATCGTCGGGCTGGGGGCGCAGGATTATCTGGTGAAGGGGGAGGTGGACCGCCGGTCGCTGGTCCGCTCCATTATCTACGCGATCAAGCGGGCCGCCGCGGACCGCGCGCTGGCCGATGAACGCAACCTGCTGCGCAACGTGATTGATAATCTGGTCGATTCGATCTACGTGAAGGACCTCTCCGGGCGGTATCTGCTCGATAACGAAGCGCACCGGAAGCTCGTCGGCCTCCCCTCCACACGGGCGGTCGTGGGCCAAAAGACGGAGGCATTCTTCCCGGATACCGTGGCGCAACAGATCGAGGAGGAGGAGCGGCGGGTCATGGCGACAGGCGAGCCGATCATCAACCGCGAAGAGATCATCCGCCCGCGCAACCCCGGCACCGATCGCTGGATGGCGGTGACCCGCGTCCCGTTGCGCGACCGCAAGGGGGAAATCGTGGGGCTCGTCGGCATCGGGCGGGAGATCACCGACCGGAAGCGGGCGGAGGAACAGCTCGCCCGCTATCATGCCGTGATCCGCAAGCGCAACGTGGAGCTGGAGGAGGATCTCCACATGGCGCGGGAAATCCAGCAGGCGTTTCTCCCCCAGCAATACCCGACGTTTCCGCCCTGGAGCGATCCGGCGCAGAGCGCCATCCGCTTTTGCAGCCGCTATATCCCGACCACGGCGGTGGGGGGCGATTTTTTTCACATCCTGCCGATCTCCGAAACGCAGGCGGGCATTTTCATCTGCGACGTGATGGGCCACGGCGTGCGCGCCGCGCTGGTCACCGCCATCCAGCGCGCAATCGTGGAGGAGATGCTTCCGATGGCGCACGATCCGGGGCGCTACCTGAGCGAGATCAACCGGACGTTCCTCTCCATCCTGCGCCGGGCGCGCACCCCGATGTTTGCCTCGGCGTTTTATCTGGTGGTCGATGTCGGCGAGGGGGTTCTGCGTTACGCCAACGCCGGGCACCCGGGCCCGCTGCACCGCGCCCACGCCACCGGGGAGATGACGTTTCTGACCATGGACCGGCCCGGCCCCGCGCTCGGGGTCTTTGAAGGGGGCGACTACCAGACCCACTCGCGCCCCGCCGTGGGCGGCGATTGCGTGATCCTTTTCACCGACGGGCTCTTTGAGGTGGAGGGGGCGGACGAAACCTACTTTGACCAGAACCGGCTGCTGGGGATCTTCCGCCATCATCGCAGAGCCCCCGTGGAAACCCTCATCGACGAAACCCTGAAGGAAATCCGCGATTTCGCCCTGGGGCACGTCTTTGTGGACGATGTCTGCCTCGTCGGCGTCTCCATCGAGGAGATTCTCTCCCCGCATCCCGAGGCGCTTCACGCCCGCTGAAACCAGCGGAACGGTTACCGGGGGCGGCGCAGCTCGCCCCGGGCGATCATGGCGCGGAGTTCCTTGAGCACCGCGAAATCCCCCGGGAGGATCGTGCCGTCGCTGTGGCAAAGCTGGTTGAAGGTGACGGTTCCGCCGACATGCCAGAAGCGCGAAAGGAACGAGGCCACGGCTTCCACCCGGGGCGGGGCCCAGTAGAGATCGCGGTGCCGCATGGAGATGCCCCATTCGCCCCAGGGCGAAAGGACCGGATCGACATGCCAGGTGAGATAGGCGAACCAGGGCAGCCCCGAGGGGGTAAGCGGGGATTGCGGCGCGGTGGGCGGGAGGGTTCCGGGGGCGAGCTTGCTCCCCAGGGCATCGGGGACGAAGCTCAGGGTGTTGAGTTCCCCGGCCCAGTAATCCTGATGCGGAGTGTAGGAGAGGTGGCTGGCGATGCCGGAATTGTAGGTGACGAGCCGCTCGGGATGGCCGGCCTTCGCCGCCCGGGTGTAACGCTCCCATGGTGTGTCCGCGTATTTGGCGAACTCGTACCCGCTGTCGAACCACCAGGCGATGACCTTTTCCCCGTAATGTTCGCCCAGCCATCCGACAATCCGGCAGAAATGATCGTGGTAGCGCGAGCGATCGGCGGATGTGGAGCCGACCGCCTCCTGCCACTGCGGGTCCTGCATGCCGTGGGGCGGCTGGTAGACGCCGTGGTTGTAGTAGAGGGCGAGCCGGATGCCGGCCCGCGCCAGCCCGTCGGCGAGTTCGCCGATGAGATCGCGGCGGCAGGTGCGCCCGGAGATCAGCCGGTCCACCTCGGGATGCGGGCAGGGCAGATGATGCACGGCATGGGTGAGCGTGAAGAAGACATGGCCCGCGCCCGTCTCCACCGCCTGTTCGACAAAGGCGTCCACATCGAAGCGCTCCACCATCTCCTCAAACGGGAGCGCGAGCCCCTCGCGCGGGGCGGTCCAGGTGGTCCAGTGAACTGCGATGCCGTAGCCGGTTTCCCGGAGCGGGGCGAAATTGGCGCGGTGGTAACTCATGGGCGTTGCGGGGTGGGAAATCGGGGCCACTTATTGCGAAGCGGATTTCACCCGACGAGTCAAGAGTCATTGGCTTTTATTTTTTCATTTCATTGATTCTTCTGGGTTATTGTTGCAAAACTTTTTGGTCAAATGAAACGAAATGCCTTCTCCTCATCGGCATGGGGGTGGCCATCGTGCTCGCGCTGCTTTTTCCGGAGCCGGGCGCGGAGGGCGGGATTCTCCAGCCGCACCTGCTCACGAAAGCGGGCGTGGCCCTCATCTTCTTCCTGCACGGGCTCACGCTCTCCTTTTCACCGACGGGCTCTTTGAAGTGGAGGGGGCGGACGAAGCCGGGAGCTTCAGACACACTGACTCCCCCGCCCCCCTCAGAACCGACCGCAAGAAGCGACATCACCGGTGCAATTGCGAGACAGCGCGTGGAGCGTTGTTGTGAGAAACTCGGGTTCAATCAGGAGTGCCCTTCCCGGGGAAAACCGCTCCCTTTCAAACCACACAACCCGATTTCATGATTTTCCAGCGCCACCCTTCCCGTTCCCCCCGGAATTGGTCAGGTGCCCATGCTCTGACGCTCGTTGAACTACTGGTCGCCGTTGCCATTCTGGCCGTGCTTGCGGCCGGGGGCGGAGCGGTTTACCAGAGCGCGCTTCGCAAGGGAGATCAGGTCAAGGAGATCAACGCCGGGCGCACGCTCATCACGGCTTACCTCAACTATGCCAACGATCACAACGGGGAATTGATGGTCGCCTCCTACGTTTCTGATGCCGGGACGCCGCCGGACTTGCGGAATCTCAATATCCGGTGGCCCGACGGCACGCGCATCCCCGCCGATACCGGCGAGGAGCCTCTGCACCGCTACGCCCACCGGCTGGCGCCCTATTTCGAGTATCAGATTGAGGACGTGCTGCTCATCAGCCCCACCGCCCGTGAATACGTCCGCCGGGTGTTCGCCGGGAACTACCATTACGGGGTGAGCCTCGCTACGGCGTTCGGGATCAACCATCGTTTTGTTGGCGGCTTCAAGGCGGGGGACGTGCTTGCCGGAGGGGTCTACAGCAGCGATGGCGATCTGGTCGGCTCCGGTGAATGCGTGACCCGGCTCAGTCAGGCCCCCAACCCCGCGCACCTGCTCGTTTTCGCTACGGCTTTCCATGTGTATAACGGCGAGCGCATTCCCGGGTTCCCGAATCTTGAGCCGCCTTACTGGAACTCCAAACTCTGGGACAAAAATCTCAACGTTGATCCCCGTCACGATGGCAAGGCGGTCTGCGTTTTTCTCGACGGAAGCATCCAGTTCAAGACGGTGGATGAACTTCGTGACATGCGTTACTGGAGCCGGGAGGCCCAACTCAGGGACAACGCCAGCTACCGGGTTCCGGTCAAGGGAGTCGATACTGGCGCATTGCCGGGGAGGCCATGATGAAACGACGTGTAATGAACAAGTGGCTCCTGGTTCCATGTCTGGCCCTTCTCGGGCTTTCCGCGGGCCGTCAGGTACAGGCCGAGTTTCTCTACGATCCGCCGGGAACCATGTTTAATGGTTTATACTGGCCCACCCTCAATTACAACGAGGTTTACCGCTACTCCGCCTGGGACGTTTTCTCGGCACCGCATACCGCACCCAACTATCCCGATATCTACGCGGACTTTGGCGGGGACCGGAGTGATTCGCCGTATGTCTATCCGGTTCAGCGTTCGGAATCCGGGATCGGGGACCCGGACCTCGATGTTTACTACAACCCGGAAGATCCGTATGCCTACTGGGACGTGCGCAACCCGACCATCACGCAATCGGCCACGTCGGCCTTTATTATCGGGGTCGAAACGCAGGGCGCGGGGAACATCTACACGTATTCGGAGAAAACCAGTTACGTCCTTCGGGATCAGCCGATCCTGGAGAGCGACCCCTCCCACCCGATCGGCAATACGCTTCAGACGGTCGTCTTCCAGTTTCAGACAGACGGCAGCAATGTCGATTTCTCCTCCATCGAGTTGGTTTACAAGGATAGCCACGGCAACGAATTCTCGCTGTCTGCACCGGAAGGGGAGTATCTGCGCGAATATCGCGGTTCTTCCGGCGGGCACTGGAGTTCGCAGGGCGGGTATTCCAACCGGATCGCCATCCAGTGGGACCTCAGCGACATCGAATATTTCCAGAACCCGGCCAATACGGCTTACGAAATCCGCTGGGCATCGTCGTCCTCCAGCATGAGCTTCCAAAAGGTCGATCTGGTGACGTCCGCCTGGTATCAGGCAGGGATTCCGCTCTCTGCGACCTGGACAAAGGGCAACGGCCTCTGGTCCGGGGGGGGGAACTGGGATCTGCATAAAAACGGCTTTGGCGAAGCCAACGAGGGCCTGCAAGGGCCGCAGGATAACGGCAATGTCCGCTTCCGGAATACCCAGGCGGCGGAGGTTACGCTGGATGAGGACGGGATTGTGGGCGAACTCATCTTTGAAAACAGCCCGGATGTCACCCTCAATTCAATCAATGGCAGAAAGCTGACGACCAATACCGGCATCACCACCGGCAGTTCCGCCACAGGCACCTACACGCTCAATACGGACCTTGTGCTCGGCGCTCTCAATTTCTTTGAGATCAACGGGGGCACCGTGGTGCTCAACGGCGTGCTTTCCGGCGACTACGGCGTGGTCAAGGGCGGCGCCGGGACGCTGGAACTCAATGGCGACAACGTTTTCTCCGGCTACCTCGGCATTCAGGGCGGCACCGTACGGGTAACCGGCACCAATACCTATACCGGTGCCACTTCCCTCGTGCGTGGCGACCTGATTATTGAAGGGGACGCGCTCGTCTCCGGCGGAACGCTGGGCACGCCGACGGTCAACTTCGAGGTGGACAATTCCATCCTCAGGATCGGCGCGGATGAAAGTCTCTACACGTATGTGACCGGGGGAGAAGTCTGGCAGGCGAACCTGATGGTGGACGGCAACTACAGGATCGACCGGGAGGTCCAGCTTGCACCCGGGGATAACGGCAAACGGCTGGGGGCGATCCATGCTTCCGGGGAGGGAGCGGAATTCTCCGGCACCATCCGCTTTACCGGGAATGCAGCCGATACCGACAACCCCAACCCGGACCATGCCGCAGGCAATGTCAGCCTTACCGCAACGGCTGCGGATGACAAGCTGATCTTCTCCGGGGCCATGATCGGCGGAGCCACGGGCAAAACCCTCACTCTCGACGGCGAAGGCACGGTGATCTTCCGCGGAGTCTCCAAGCAATATCACCACGGCACCGCCCTCAACAGCGGCACCCTGCTCATCGAGGAAAACTCCGGCTACACCGGCAATGGCGATCTGATTGTCAATGCCGGTGCCATCCTGCGGGTCAACGGGGTTCTGGAAGGGAGCGGCAGCCTGACTCTCAACGGCGGTCAACTGGCCGGCTCGGGGACGATCTCGCGCGAATACGCGATCGGGGCCGGGAGCATCCTCGCACCGGGCAACAGCGTCGGGCATCTCGAAACAGGGGCGGCGACGTGGCTTTCCGGAGGTGTGTACGAATGGGAGATCGCCGACGCCGGTGGCACCGCCGGCAGCGGATGGGATCTTCTCACGCTTTCGGGAGATCTTGATCTCTCATCGCTGACCCCGGGAGGTTTTGAAATCCGCATCACCTCTCTTGATGCACTTGGCAATGCGGGTCCGGCCTCCGGATTCGATTCCTCCGCGCCCGGGAACTGGTTGATTGCCAGTGTGGAGGGAGGTGATGTGCTCGGTTTCGACGCCACCCTCTTCACGATCACCACCGACGATTTTCTCAACCCGTTTGGGGGTGCTTTTGCGATCACTGCCAGCGAAGACGCTCTTTTCCTGACCTACTCGGCCATTCCGGAGCCGGGAACCTGGGCTCTTCTGGTGACGGGAGCGGTCCTGTTGGCAGGAAGATGGCATGGTCGCCGCAAAGCCGGGATTTCATAGTTCCGGCCCGGTTCAACAATAGATCCACACACCAGCAGTTTGCTGCCTCACGCTTCCGGAGTCTTCCTGAACGAGGTTATGGCGGCTTCCCTGGCATATCAACCCTCGTCTCTTTCCAATGAAACCAAACCGTCCTGCTATTCTCTCAAGCCTGTTTTTTGCGGCATTGGCAACGTCCCTTATTCCGGGATCAGCCCATGCTCAAGTTGCAGAACCTGTCACGCCCATCGCTCTCACGCTGGAAGGGACAAGCGATTACGATTACTGGTCCACTTATTCATTGACGATGTTTGGCAATCCCGGCTTTCCGGGTTTTATAAACAGCACCAGCGCTTGGCCTAATCCTATCCAATCGGTTGAAGGAGGAGACGGGTATCTGCAAAAGGTGAGCAACGGTACCGGAGGCGGACCTTACCCGGCAACCGGGTCGATTTATTACGGCGGCTTTTCCGCAGAACTCAATAATAATGGCGGAACGCTGGCCGTGGTTGACGCGGCGCCCCTGAGCGGGTTGAACACCGTTGCCTTCCAGATCGGTATTGGCGAAGCCTGGGGCTACGACCTCTTGCAGCAGGAGGGGATGTTATCGGTTTCGCTTTCCTATACGTTGGTGGGCGACACCACTACATACCAGGCGACGAATGACATGGCGGTCATTTTTGGTGAAACGGTCGAACAGGTTTATAACGGGACAGTGGACATGCCGACGGGTCCTGAGGATGTCTTTATCAACCTTCGCGTGTTTCAATGGGATCTGAGCGATGTCGGCGGCGTAATCGACACTTTCCAGATCGGCTTTACCGCCGTGCAGCACGCCCAGCTCTATAGCCTTCGCCTCGACCAGACGACAACTGCTTACGGAAGCAACTGGATTGCCGAATTCGCAGAGGTGGACTGGACCGGGGAGGGGACGACGAACTGGAGTGATTCGGAAAGCTGGGAGGGCGGAGCGGTGCCCAAGGAAGACTCTAAGGTCCGGCTCTCGGGCGGTAGCGAAGTGGTGGTCGATTCCAACCGCCGGGTCAGCACGCTGACTCTGGACGGAGCGGACGGGTATGTCGTCCGCAGCAGCGGCGGCTCCGCGCTCACGGTAACCCGCAGCATCAACGGTGAGGCGGCGGAAGCTGCCCACTACACGATCGAAGCGCCTGTCGTACTGGAGAAGTATGGCAAGATTGATCTTAACGAGAATACCGATCTGGAGATCAAGGGGAACCTCTCGGGAGTCGGGTTCTCCAGGGCCGGAGCCGGATCGCTGGTGCTTTCGGGCAATAACACTTTTAACAGCAATAACGCCACGCTTCATAATAACGGGATTATTTTTGCGGGTGGCGATACCCGGATCAGCGGCACCAATACCCTGCGTGGCAATAACACGGTGCCCTTTGAAATCCGCGACGGGGCCTCGGTGACGCTGCATGGTGGCGATCAGCGGATTGATTCCAAGTTCAATCTGGTGCTGAGGGGCAATGCCCGGCTGCAACTTGGCGACGAGGAAGGCCGCAGCGATCTGAAAGTCGCCGGTCTGGCCGGGGGTGTCTGGGATACCGGGGCGAAGGTTGTTTCCGGTGGCGAATCCGTTTCCACGCTGACTTCCAATGTCGCGGCAGGGGCGAGCCATGCCTTTGTGGGAATGCTCGGCGGCTCAGGCGAGAACGAAAACGCGCTCGCTTTCACCAAACAGGGCAAAGGGGTTCAGATTCTTTCCGGCACCAATACCTACCACGGTCCGACACGGATCGAAGACGGCATGTTGCAGGTCAATTCCGCAGCGGCCCTTTCAGCCAACAGCAACCTCGTTTTTGCCGGGGGGGTGCTCGGTCTGGGCGGGGGCAACTTTAATCGCGCTCTCGGCACCGGAGCCGGAGAGGTGGAGTTTCAGGGGGACGGCGGGTTTGCGGCGTTCGGGGCCAATCGCGAAGTGAACATCGGCGGAGCCGGAGAAAAACTCGTCTGGGGTGAAGGTCGATTCCTTGGGGCAAACAGCCGACTCCTTCTCGGGGATGCCACGGCCACGCATACCGTGGACGTCGTTAACGCGATTGACCTTGGCAGCAGCGTTCGCACCGTGGATGTCCGCAACAACGGGAATCCGGGCACGGTGGATGGACGCCTGAGCGGCGAACTCTCCGGATCGGGCGGGCTGCGCAAGACCGGCAACGGGATGCTCGCCCTGACGGGTGATAACAGCTACACCGGAGCGACTCTGGTCGAGAATGGCACACTCGTGGTGACCGGGGCGGACGGGAGCCTTTCCGGCGACCTCGCCGTTCGCAACGGGGCGATTGCCCGCCTCTCGAACACGACCGGCGGAAACAACGCCGACCGCCTCGGCGACACCGCCCGGGTTCTCCTCAACGGGGGGACTTTTGAAACCGCTCTGGATGCCGGCATCAGCGCGTCGGAAACCACCGGCGAACTCGTCATTGAAGGGGGAGCCAACGTGGTGAAAACCGCAAAGGCCGGTGAGGGCCAGACCAACGCCATCACCTTCGCCTCCATCAGCCGGCAGGCGGGTGCCACAGTCAGGTTCACGGGCGACGGCCTCGGGGTCAACGCCGCCAACCGGATTTACCTTAACAGTGGCGCTCTTGCCAACGGGGTGATCGGCGGTTGGGCCATGGTCGGCACGGACTTTGCCACTTACGACACGACCGACGGGGTCAAAGCCTTCAGCGGCTACTCTGACAATCTCGCCGAAGAGAGCTGGACGGCAAGCAGCAACGTGCGCTTGAGCGCTAATGCGACGCTCACCGGTGATCGCCAACTCAACACGCTCAAGATCCAAAGCTCGACTGCCCGGACCGTGGATCTCGGGGGGAATACGCTGCGCGTAGAGACCGGCGGCATCCTGACCCACGGCAATTCGGCTTCCAATACCCATGGGATCTCCAACGGTACCCTGACAGCGGGAGCCGGTGATAACACCGCTGGCGAGCTCATCGTTACCAATCATTCGGCAACGGCAATCAGTGCCAACATCACCAATAACGGAACGGGCAGCGTCTCGCTGACCAAGGCGGGCAATGGCGTGCTGCAACTCAACGGCACCAATACCTACAGCGGGCACACTTCCATCAACGAGGGAACCCTGACCATCAACGGCAGCAATACCGGAGGAGGAAACCTGACCATCCGTACCGGGGCGACGTTGCTTAACAACGGCGTGTTTGAGGTGGGTGGCACATTCATCAACAACGGTACATTGGGTGGGGAGCAGTCCCTCACCTTTGTGAGCCGGACCGCCCTCAGCGGTTCGGGGACCTATACGTCCAACGTGGTTGTGGATGAGAACATCATCCTTGCGCCGGGGAACAGCCCCGGGACCATGACGTTCTCGGGCGGCACCGTATGGGCGGGCGGGGGTGAGTATCTCTTTGAGATCAACGATGCCACCGGAACGGCAGGGGTGAACTGGGATCTTGTTTCCGTCACGGGAGGGGACCTGGCGATCTCCGCCACGTTGGAGAATCCGTTTGCGCTGACGCTTGCTCCGTTGACCTTCCTTGACACCGCAGGGAGCATCGCCAACTTCGACCCGCTCACCAGCTACAACTGGACCATTGCCACGGTGACCGGGGGCGGCAGCGTGACCGGGTTTGATGCCGGGGCATTCTCTCTGGATACCAGTGCGTTCCTCGCCTACCACCCGGAAGTGAGCTACAGCGGCTCCTTCTCCATCCTTCTGAGCGGGGACCAGAAGAGCGTTTACCTCAGCTACGAGGCGGTCCCCGAGCCGGGCACCTGGGCGCTGATGATCGGCGGCGGGGGGCTCTTTTACCTGCTGAGCCGCCGCCGGGCCGGTCGCGCAAGCCGGATGTCCTGAGCGGCTTTCGCCGATTTGCAACGGGTCTGCCTTCGCGAAGAGGGCAGACCCGTTTTGCTTCCCGGAATCAGGCAATCCGCCCGGGCAATGCCGGACAGCGCCAAAGCATTTCCAAGCAAAAAGAGCACAAGCCGGAGGGAGCCTTCGCTAACCTTTCTTTGTAAAAGGAAGCATGGTCAAACACTACATTCTGCCACTCATCGCCGGGGCGGTCCTTTCCCTCGCGGCTCAACCGGCTTTTGCCAAAACAATCGACCTGGAGGGCACGCAGCAAACCGCCACTTGGGACAAGCTGAAGGTAACCGATCACGTCGACTCCGGCTATCCCGGATTTCCCGGAACCGGGGCCTGGCCCGAACCGATCATGGCGGACAACGGGGTGGATGGAGTGATGAAAACCGCCAATGGATTGGAGCCCAATATGACTCCGGGGCCATTTTTCACACTCGGTCGGGGCGTCTTTCCAGCCGGAGATGGCCTTTACTTCGGCGGGACGGGCGATCCCGATCCCAATGGCCTCGCGGTATTCGGGGCCACGCTCCAGATCACCGGTGCGAGCATTCTCACCGATGTGAAGACGATCATTTTCCAGATTGATATCTCGCAGGCCAATGGGCACGATTTTTACAGCGCACCGGTGCTGACCCTGAACGAAGGCATCACAATTTCACTTCAGTCCGTTTACAAGGAGAGTAATGGAATTGTCGAGGGGGGTCCCGGCGGGGAAGGGGGGGAACGCAATATCTACTATTTCCAGTGGGATATTGATGGCTTCGTCCCTGAAATCACCGGCTATAACATCACATTCTCCGGCTCGGAGCATATTTCAGTCTTCGGAATGCAGGTGGACCAGTCGGACCATACTTACGGCTCCGTGCAAGCCATTCCCGAGCCGTCCACCTGGGGCCTGCTGATCCTCAGCGGCGGGATGTTCGCGCTTCACATGCGCCGCCGCAGCCGCCGCGCGGCGACGGCCTGATCCCCGCAAGACGCGAGACGCAATCATAAACGCCCGCTTCCGTGGACTCTTCCGCGGAAGCGGGCTTTGTTTTGTCACGGTTGGGACACGGAAAAGGCGGAGGGGCAAAAACCCGCCGTTACTTCCGCGCCTTCTTCTTGAGCCCGAACTGGCTGGGCGAGACGCCGTGCCGTTCCACAAACGCCTTGTGAAAGGCGCTCAGGCTGGAGTAGCCCACGGCCATGGCGGCGTCCGTCACGCTCATGCCGCCGTCCGCGATCAGTTCCGCCGCTTTCTCCACCCGCTTGAGCCGGAGGTATTTCGGCAGCGAAACGCCCGCCTCCTCCGCAAAGAGGCGGCTGAGGTAAAACGGGCTGCAATTGACCTCCTGCGCCAGCATTTCAAGGCTCGGCGGGTTTTCGATGTCGCGCTGGATCAGGTAGCGCACCCGGTCGATTCGCTCGCGGTTGAGCCGTTTGTGCCGCTCGCAGAAGAGTTCCTGCGGCTTGTCCGCGCGAAAGAGGGTCTGGGAGAGGACTTCGAGGATTTTTCCCTGATACCAGGCGGAAAGGGCCGCCGTGTGAACCGGGGGCTCCAGCAACCCGGTGCGAACGGAGAGAAGGGCGCTCGGCAGCGTGCTCAGGGAGGTCCAGAGTTCCCCCTTCCCCGGGTTGTCGAGAAAGGCGCGTACCTGCGGGTGCAGCCCGTCGATCATACCGCCGAACTGGCCCAGCAGGTACTCCGGCGACAGCTCCATCGTCACAAACCGGTGGATGGAATCCGCGCTGCGGGTCGCCTCCGGGGCGTGATCGCGGGTGGTGTAGATGGCGATCTGCTCGTTGCCCAGGTGGTGAAGCCCGGCGCCGTCGCGCAGTTCCGCCTGTCCGGTGTAGTTGAGGCAGATTTCCAGGCTGTTTTCGTGAAAACTTTCCGACCACGAGAGCGCGTCACTGAGCCGGAAATCGTGCCATTCAATGCTGACCCCCTGCTGCGCGAACCCGCCGTAGAGCGGTTGCCAGACCCCCTCCACCTGATTCCACAGGGGGCGTTCGTGCATCGCGGAGTCGATGGGCGATGAGTCTTTTTTCGGCATGGGTGATGCGGGGCTTTGCGGTCTCCGGGCGTTCGGCCCATCGGGTGGGAAGGGCGCAAAGCGGGCAGTGGACCGTAGCAGAGAGGCGCGGGGGAGGCTTTCTTTGCATTGCGGTCGGTCTGCTTGAAATTGCATCGGAAGGCGATCGGGCGTGAAGGAGTACGCTAGGTTGTGTTTACGAATTTGCCGAAAGCGGCTGAAAGCCGCCTTTTGGCCCAAAAGTCGGTTTCTTCAGGCGTCCGAATCTCGATTCGGCCTTCCTCAGAAGCCCGATTTTGGTCTCAAAATGCATCTTTTCATCCATCTTTCTCAATTCGTAAACACAACCTAGCGCATTTTCGCTCCGCCGCTCCGCCTCGCCGGGGTTTTGGCAACCGGGCAAACGGTTTTGGCAACCCGGCGCATGTTCCTCCGGGGAAAAACGATCCGGGTCCGGAATTTTCCTTTCCAGAGCGCGCGGGATTTCTATCCTCTGCCGGGTGATCGAACGCTACACCCTTCCGAAGATGAATGCGCTCTGGCAGGAGCAGCATAAGTACGAAATCTGGCTTGAAATCGAAGTGCTCGCCTGCGAAGCGCAGGCGGAGATTGGCGTGATCCCGAAGGAAGACGCGGCGACCATCCGGGAGAAGGCCCGCTTTTCCCTCCCCGAAGTGCAGGAGATCGAGAAGCGGACGAACCACGACGTGATCGCCTTTCTGGAGAACGTGGCGGGCTACGTCGGCCCGGCCTCCCGCTGGATTCATCAGGGGATGACCTCTTCGGACGTGCTCGATACGACGCTCGCCGTGCAGATGAACGAGGCGTGCGGCCTGCTGCTCGACGATCTGGAGGCCCTCCGCGCCGCCATCGCCCGGAAGGCGCACGAATTCAAGTTCACCCCGATGATCGGGCGTTCCCACGGCATTCACGCCGAGCCGATCACCTTCGGGCTGAAGATGGCGCTCATGTACGACGAATTCGGCCGCGCCATCGAACGGCTCCGGCAGACGCGCGAGCGCATCCGCGTCGGCAAGCTCTCCGGTGCGGTCGGCACGCACGCGCATCTCGACCCGCGCGTGGAGGAGGCGGTCTGCACCCGGCTCGGCCTCATCCCGGCGGGGTTGAGCACGCAGGTCGTCCAGCGCGACCGCCACGCGGAGTTTCAGCAGACCCTCGCCCTCATCGGCTCCAGCGTGGACCGGTGGGCCACGGAGTTCCGCCACCTCCAGCGCACGGAAGTGCTCGAAGTGGAGGAGTATTTCTCCCCCGGCCAGAAGGGAAGCTCCGCCATGCCGCACAAGCGCAACCCGATCACCGGGGAGAAGCTCAGCGGGCTGGCCCGCATCCTGCGCGGCAACGCCCTCGCGGCGCTCGAGAACGTCGCCCTCTGGCACGAGCGCGATATTTCGCACTCCAGCGTGGAACGGGTCATCATGCCGGATTCGTGCATCCTTCTTGATTACATGCTCGTGCTTCTGGCCAGGCTGGTGGATCGCCTCATCGTCTACCCGGAGAACATGCGCCGGAACATGGAGATCACCAAGGGGCTCTACTACTCGCAGTCGATCCTGCTCAAGCTCACCGAGCGGGGGCTGGAGCGCAAGACCGCCTACGAGGCCGTCCAGCGCGCCGCCATGAAGACCTGGCGGGGGGATCGCTCCCTGAAGGAAAACCTCCTGGAGGAAGCGGAGATCACCGACAAGCTCACCCCGGAGGAGATCGAGGCGTTCTGCTCGCTCGCCATCCACTTCGCCCATGTGGAGGAGAGCTTCCGCAAGGTCGGTCTCGGAGAGGCTCCCGCGGGCACGTAAGGGGCACGCAAGGGCGAGAAAATCGCGATTAAGGTTTGATGCCGACGGTTTTTCTGTAAAATGAAATCTGCGCGCTCCATGAAAAACCGTCTCCTTCTTTCCTGCCTGTTGCTCTCCCTGGTGGTGATCCTTTCCGGCTGCGACCGGATCGGTCGCTTTTTCGGGAAAAAAGCCGACACCCCCGTGGTGACCGAGGAAGTCCCGGCGGCAGCCGCTCCCTCTCCGGAAGGGGCGCCCGCCGCCACGCCGACGCCGCCCCCCGCTCCCGCCACGCCGGAGCCGGTCGCCATCAACCGGAACGCCTCCGTCATCGTTCTCTGCTATCACCGTTTCGAGGAAAACCCGAAGGACGACCTCGCCATCTCCCCCGCGGAGTTTGAGGAGCAGCTCAAGGCGCTCAAGGAAAACGGGGTGGAAGTCATCCGGATGCAGGATTTCCTCGCCTGGCGGCGCGGGGAGAAGAACATCCCGGCCAGGAGCGCCGTGATCACCATTGATGACGGCTACATCTCCGGCTACAGCGTCGCGTGGCCGCTGCTCAAGAAGTACGATCTCCCGTTCACGATGTTCGTCTACATCGAGTACATCGCTTCGGGCGGCAAGGCGATCTCCTGGGAACAGCTTGCCGAAATGCGGGACGCCGGGGTGGACATCCAGTCCCACACCTATTCGCACCAGAGCCTGCGCGGGCGTCCTCCCGGGCTCAACCGGAAGGCGATCCAGGAGATCAAGGAAATGGGGCACGATGCGTGGCTCAAGCGCGAAGTGGCGGGGTCGAAAGACCTCCTGGAGCAGCAGCTCGCCATCCGCGTGAGCGCGCTCGCCTACCCCTACGGCATGTATAACCAGGCCGCCCGGGACGCCATCAAGGCCGCGGGGTACGAGGCCGCCTTCACCGTCTACGGCCAGCGGGTCGGCTTCTCCACGCCGGAGCACGACCTCATCGGACGCTACGCCGTCGGCTCCCGCAAGCCGGAAATTTTCGCCGCCGCCCTCCGCGCCGTCGCCACTCCCGGCAGCGAGCCCGAACACGCCGGGCCGGTGGTGGCCCAGGTGGCCGCCGCCTCCATGGCCACCCAGCCGATGGACGGCCAGACCATCGCCGATCCCCGCCCCGTCATCCGCGCCAATCTCGCCACCATGGGAGAGATCGACCCCGGGAGCGTGGAGATGCGCATCAGCGGCTACGGGCTCGTGAAGGCGCAGTACGACCCGCAGACACGCATCGTCTCCTTCCAGCCGGGGAAACCGCTCTCCGACAAACACTATACCGTCATCCTTTCCGCCATGGCGGGCGGCAAAAAGGTGGAGACGCGTTGGAGCTTCAGCTTCGATCCTTCCGCCCCCGCCAAGCCGGTCAACACGGACCTTCCCGCCTCGGCCACCCCGGCTCCCTGACGGGAGTGGAGAGCGCGCCTTTCTTCCGATGTTCAATCAACTGGCCGATAAACTTCAGGACGTCTTCAAAGACCTGCGCGGGCAGGGGAAGATCTCCGAATCCAACGTCACCGACGCCATGCGGACCGTCCGGCTCGCGTTGCTGGAGGCGGATGTCCACTATCAGGTGGCGAAGGATTTCATCGCCCGCGTCAAGGAAAAGGCGCTTGGCGAGGAGGTGCTCCGGAGCATTACGCCGGGCCAGCAGATCGTCAAAATTTTTCACGATGAGCTGACCGCCCTGCTCGGCGGGGACGCCGCGCCTCTCCTGCTGGAGCCGCCCGCGCGCATCCTGATGGTCGGCCTCAACGGCGCGGGAAAGACGACCTCCTCCGCCAAGCTGGCCCACTGGCTCAAGAAACAGGGGAAAGCCCCCCTGCTCATCGCGCTGGACCTTTACCGCCCCGCGGCGATCGACCAGCTCGTCACCCTCGGCAAGCAGATCGGCGTGCCGGTCTTCCGCCCGGAACCGGGGGAGAGCGATGTGCTCAAGGTCACCCGGCAGGCGATCGAATGGACCGCCACGCAGCAAGGGGACGTGCAGATTTACGACACCGCCGGGCGGCAGGAGATCGACGAAGCCCTCGTCGAGGAACTCCGGCAGGTGAAGACGATTCTGGAGCCGGGCGAAGTCCTGCTCGTGGCCGATGCCGCCACCGGGCAGCAGGCCGTGAGCGTGGCCACCCATTTTCACGAGGCGCTCGGCGTCACCGGGCTGGTGCTCACGAAACTCGACGGCGACGCCCGGGGCGGCGCGGCCCTCTCCATGCGGCAGGTCACCCACCGGCCGATCAAGTTCGGCGGCGTGGGGGAGAAGATCGACCAGTTCGAGCCGTTCGTACCGGACCGGCTCGCGGGGCGCATCCTCGGCATGGGGGACATCGTCGGGCTGGTGGAAAAAGCCGCCGAAGTGATCGACGAGAACGAAGCGAAGCGGATGGAGGAAAAACTCCGCACCGCCTCCTTCGACCTCAACGACTTCCTCCAGCAGTTCCGGATGGTGCGCAAGCTCGGGCCGCTGGAGAGCATCCTCGGCATGATCCCGGGCATGAGCGGCCTCAAAGGTTTCTCCGTCGATGAAAAGCAGATGAAACGGGTCGAGGCGATCGTCCTCTCCATGACCCCGCAGGAGCGGGGCAAACCCGAGATTCTCAACGCCCGCCGCCGCCAGCGGATCGCCCGCGGCAGCGGCACCACCGTCACGGAAGTCAACGATCTCCTCTCGCGCTTCGACCAGATGCGCAAGATGATGAAAAACATGGGGAAACTCAAAAAAATGATGGGCCGCTCCGGGGGGCTCAAGGGGCTTCCGGAGATGATGAGCAAAAAAGGCTTTAAAGGTTTCCAATAACGGCGTACAAGTCCCGATTCACCCAAACCAATTTCTATGGCAGTATCCATCCGACTCCGGCGCGAAGGCGCACTCAACCGACCCTACTACCGTATCGTTGTGGCAGACAGCCGCAGCCCCCGCGACGGAAAATTCATCGAACACATCGGTAATTATGATCCGAAGCAGGAAGGCGAGAACACCACGCTCGACCTCTCCCGCGTGGATTACTGGCTGAGTTCCGGTGCCCAGCCTTCGGATACCGTCCGCAGCATCATCCGCCGTCATCGCAAGGCGGCTGCCGCTGCGGCCTGATTTTCGTTTTCAAAACCCTCCCTTATCAAAAGGGAGGGTTGGCCTCTCCGGCCAGCCGGGGCAGGCTTTTCCGGGGCGGCGGCTCCCCTTGCGGCAAAGACCGATGGGGGTATCGCCGGACGTCCGGTGCACCGGATGCGTGATTCCCGCCCGCCCCTCCCGTTTCTTGTTTCTTCTTTGCCGATGGAAGCTTTTCTCCGATACGTGATTGAAAACCTGACGGATTCCCCGGAAGGCGTGGAACTCACCCATGCGGAAACCGCCAAAAAGGTAACCTTCCGCCTGCGGCTTCCGGAGGGCGAGGCGGGCAAGATCATCGGCAAGCAGGGGCGCACGATCGCCGCCATCCGCAACCTCCTTTCCGCCGGAGCCGCCCGACAGGGGCAGCGGGCGGTGCTTCAGCTTGAAGAGTAGGCGCCTCGGATCGCGACCGGAGCCCCGCCGCGCCACCGCGCCATATTGTGGCGTCCACATCGTACCGGAACCCTTTCATGATCGAATCCCAGGCCGTTGAAGTCCCCCTCGGGTCACGCGCTTACCGCGTGATCGTCGGCGAATGCCTGGAGATCGGCCCCGCCGTGGCCCCGCTCGGGCTCGGGCGGCGGTGTGCGGTGATCACGGACACGAACGTCGGCCCGTTGTACGGCGCGGGCGTCCTCGCTTCGCTCAAGGCGGCGGGATTCGAGCCGGTGCTCATCACCGTGGAGGCGGGGGAGAAGGCGAAGGCGCTTGGCGTTGCCGAGAGCGTCTGCAACGAAATGATCCGCGCCGGGCTCGACCGCAAGGGGTGGGTCGTGGCCCTCGGGGGCGGCGTCATCGGCGATCTGGCCGGGTTCGTCGCCGCCATCTACTACCGGGGCATCCCGTTCGTGCAGGTGCCGACGACGATCATCGCGCAGGTCGATAGCGCCGTGGGTGGAAAAACCGGCGTCAACACCGCGCTCGGCAAGAACCTGCTCGGCGCGTTTCACCAACCGCGGCTCGTCCTCGCCGATGTGGCGACCCTCCGCTCCCTTCCGCCGCGCGAGTTCAACGAAGGCTTCGCGGAAGTGATCAAGCACGGGGCGATCCGCGATCGTTCCCTGCTCGACGCCATCACCGGCGGGGATTTGCAGCGGGAACCCGCGCGGCTCGCCGCCGTGATCCGGCGCAACGTGGAAATCAAGAGCGCCATCGTGGCGGCGGACGAACACGAAACCACGGGTGAACGCGCCCTGCTCAATTTCGGCCACACCGTCGGCCACGGGATCGAAAACGCCGCCGGTTACGGGCGTTACCTTCACGGGGAGGCGATCAGCCTCGGGTTGATGGCGGCGCTCCGGCTTTCCGCGTGCAAAGCGGGGCTCTCCGCCGAAGAAGGGCGGCTTGTGCAGGACCGGCTCGAAGCGTTCGGCCTGCCGACCCGGCTCCCGACCGATCTTTCCACGGAGGTCATCCTCCACGCGCTGCAACGCGACAAGAAGTTCGAGGAAGGGGCGATCCGGTTCGTCCTCTCGCCCCGGCTCGGCGAGGCGTTCGTCTCCAAAGAGGTGACGCTGGCCGAGGTGACGGCGGCGATCGAAGCGATCCGGTAGAGCGCACTTTACGGCGTCCCGGGGTCCGGCTACATTCCGCCGCGACATCCGATGAAACCGTTCATCCTCTGCCCGCTCCTGCTGGTACTCTCCAATCTCTTCATGACCATCGCCTGGTATGGTCACCTGAAGAATCTCTCCGCGAAACCGTGGTACATCGCCGCCGCCATCAGTTGGCTGATCGCGGGGCTCGAATACCTCTTTCAGGTGCCGGCCAACCGGATCGGCTACACGGCGATGACGCTCCCCCAGCTCAAGATCCTTCAGGAAGCGATCACGCTGGTCGTCTTCGTCCCCTTCGCCGTGTTCTACATGGGAGCCCCGCTGAAGCTCGATTACCTCTACGCGGGGCTATGCCTCGTGGGCGCGGTTTACTTCATCTTCCGGAGCTGAAAAAGCTCCGTCGGGCCCGGTAGAGCCAGAAGCCGCTTGCGGAGAGGGGGCGGAAAAAGCTCTGTGACCGGTACATTGAGCACCATTGCCAATGTGGAAAGTTCAAAATCTCCCACCCACCGGATCTGCAACTCAATGCGGGCAATAATATCACGGGAGACATCCCATCCGGCCAACTGGCATTTGGCGGCCAGCGTTGCCTGAGACCACGTCCGCTCATTGCGAATGCGGCTCACCTGAGGGCCGCAAACATTCAGATGTTTTTTCGATGTGTGAAAATCCACACTCGACAATAAGGACGCCACTTTTTAAAGAATGTGTGGTTATCCACACAAGTTATGAACAAGGACTTTGATTATCACACCGATCCACGGTGGCTTTTGCCGCAACGGCCAACGCTTGCCACCTTCCTCCTGCGGGGAAATATTTCCCGCAATGTCATTCGGCCTGTTCCCAGAGCGAAGCTTGCTTCAATAAGCCGAAAAATCGCGGCGATCTTCCCTTTTGCGGTTCTGTTCATGGTTGCGCCCGGCGTTCATGGACAAACCTCCGGGAAGGTTGTAACACCCATTGATTCCCCTGATCCTCAAGTCGCCGAAGCGACCGGAACGAGGGATCGGCGTCGGCAATCCTCATCTTCTCCCCTGCCAAGCGTGATTACGGAACTGCCCTATTCCGTTCTGATCGCCAAGGGAAGGGCGGCCTTGTTCCAGACTCTTCTGGACGGGGAATATTCGGACCCGGAAGGTCGGAATTATGGATGGGGCGGCCAGCAGGGGAAGCTCCTCGGTTATGTCCGAACCGGGTTTCTCATTCGGAGCACCGGTTACGGGTGGCAGGACGGGCTTACCGCGATTTTACCTGTGCCCCTCGCATCGGAGCCGATTGCATGGCTCCATCAGAGTGAGGTCGTCGCATTTAATGAGCTGGTCAGAAAGGCGATTCGACCGAATGCGAAAGTGGATGTTTTCGGGACAAGGCCCGATATCCGGAAGTTCGAGATTTATCCGGTAACTCCCAACGCTGAACTGCTTGACCCCTTTGAGGGAAAGGAGATCATCCTTTCCAACGCGCAGGGAAGTATTCTGGAAGTTTATCGGTCTGATTATCGGGATCGGAATGGCACGCTCGGCATTGCCAAAACGAGCGCCGGTTACTTTTTGGGTTACCTGCGGGAAAAGAGCGCCCTCGGCCCATCGCGCTATAGCTGGGAGCAAATCCGTACCGAGAAGAAATGGCGGTTCTTTCTCCGCAACGGGCAGAAAAAATCACTGCGCAAGGGGACTCGCGTCTTTCGTCTCGCTTCTTTTAACAAAGCCCAGCGGCAGGCCGTCGTCAGCACCGATCCGGCCCGCATTCAGATCAAACCAATTCACTATGAGCGACTGTTGCAGATCGGCCTGGAGCGATTGCATGCGGAACTGAAAGCTCCCACGGATGCCGGGTTTGAAGAGGAGGTTAAGGCAGATGAGAGCGACACCTCGACACAGTCCGGTTATTACCGGTACGTCGAAGTTGTCCCCGAGTTCATCATGGTGAATTTTCTTGATTGGTCTGAACAGGCCACCACGCTGGAAGTCGCTTTTAAGAAGAAAGAACGGGTCATCGAGACGTGGATCAATGGCAGGACGATCCTTCGAACCCAGACATCACCCTGGAAAAACATTACCATCAAAGACACCAAGACGCTTGAAAACGATCTGGACGGCACGATCCGGCTGACCGATGGCGAGGCGATTTATGAAATATCCCGGAGAGGTTTCAACCCCGAATTACAGACATATACGGTGGAAGAAAACCCGTTCTATCGTTGATAACCTTGGCACGACGGGTTTCGGTCAAAATCAATTCGTAAAGCCCGACTTGGCGCGGGGGGGCGGGATCACGGACTTGCGGTTCCCCAGCCATCCCGGTTCCCGGTCGGACTCCTCCCGCAGCAGCTTGCCCCGGGCGGAGAGGATGGCCGCGCGGCCCAGATAGCCGACGATGCGCGTCGGCGTTTCCCGATCGACGACGGGCAGCCGGCCGATGTCGTGGCGCAGGAGTTTTTCCACGGCGGCCTGAAGCGATTCATCCGGGTAGGTGACGACGAGATGCGCCGTGCCGAACCGGAGCACCGGCCCCTCCGGCAGCGACGCTTCGGCGGCCTTGACCAGATCGCCCCGGGTCACGATCCCCGCCAGCGCGCCGGAGGCGTCGGTGAGCAGGTGCGCCTGCCGACGGCAGACGGCGGGATCGTTCGCGGCCAGCTTCGCGAGAAACTCGCCCACCGGCGTCTCGGCGGGGAAGGGGCGGATATCGGTTTCCATCACCTGGGAGACGGAGGTGTGCGCGTAGACATCCGCCTCGTACTGCGAGGGGACGAAGATGCCGCGCCGGGCGATCTTCTCGGACATGATGGAGTTGCGCGCCATGAAACGCGCCGTCATCACCGCCGCGCAACAACCGCCCAGGAGCGGGAGCAACCCGTCCACATGCCCGGTCGTCTCACAGGCGAAAACGACCGAGGCCATCAACGCCTGCGAGGCCCCGGCGAAAAGCGCGGCCATGCCGACGAGCGCCGCGAGATGCGGCTGGATGTGAAAGGAGGGAAACCAGGCGGCGGCCAGCGTCCCGAGGATCAGGCCCGCGCCGCTCCCGAAGGTGAGCAGCGGCGCGAGCGTGCCGCCGGAAGTGCCGCTGCCGAGCGCCACGGACCACGAGACAAACTTCAGCGTGCAGAGCAGCGCCACCGCCGTGAGCGGCAGCGAGGCGTTGAGCAGATCACTGATGTTCGAATAGCCGACGCCGAGCGTGGCCGGTTCCAGAAAACCGACCGCGCCCACCACCACCGCCCCGAGCGCGGGCCACCACATCCAGTGCACGGGAAGGCGCTCGAAGGTATCCTCAATCCAGTAAACCGCCTTGGTGACCTGCACGGCGAGCGCCCCGACCACCACGCCGAGAAGCAGGTAAAACGAGAGATCGGCGAGCCCGACGGGCGCGAACGCCTTCATGGCAAAAACCGCCTCCGTCGGCCCCCATGCATTGCGGGCGGCGGCGGCCACCGCGCTGGCGAGCGCCACCGGCAGGAAGGAGCGTGGCTTGAACTCGAAGAGAAGCAGCTCCACGGCCAGCAGCACGGCGGAAACCGGGCTGCCGAAGGTGGCGGACATCCCCGCCGCCGCCCCCGCCGCCAGAAGGGTCTTGCGTTCGGCGGCGGTGGTGCTGAAAAGCTGGCCGAGCACCGAACCGCCCGCGCCGCCGGTGGCGATGATCGGCCCCTCCGCGCCGAAAGGGCCGCCGGTGCCGATGGAGATGGCGGCGGAAAGCGGCTTGAGCCACGTCATCCGGGCGGGGATGCGGCTCCGGTTTTCGAGGATCTGCTCCATCGCCTCCGGGATGCCGTGCCCCCGGATCGCCTGGGAACCGTAGCGCGCCATCAGCCCGATGATCACCCCTCCGGCCACCGGCACGCCGATCACCCAGAGCCCGAGCGGGTTGCCGACCGGGGAGGCGTGCTCGATCGAGAACCGGCCAAAAAACGCCAGGTTCGTGATCAGGTTGATGAGATCCATCAGGAAAGCGGCCACCCCCGCCATGGCAAGGCCGAGGGGAATCGCCACCAGCGACAAAAGCAGAACGCGCCGCCGCGCCATGGAGCCGCTCATCGTTTCCCTCCCGGCAGGGTGTCAGCCGCCGTGCGCAGAAGCTCGCCGAGCCGGGGGCCGACGGAGCGGAGTTCCTCCCGGTGAAGGCGATAGATGTTTTCCAGAAACCGGTGTCCCTCCGGCGTGAGCGAGACGGAAACCTTCCGCCCGTCGCCCGGCTCCGGCGCGCGGCGCACCAGCCGGTTCTTTTCCATCCGGTCCACCAGACCGACCGCGCTATGGTGGGCGATCTGGAGCCGGTCGGCCAGTTCGCCGATGGTGACATGGTTGCGCCCCGGGTATCCCTCAATGGCCAGCAGCGCCTGGTATTGCTGCGGTGCCAGTTGGTATTGCAGCGCGGCGCGCTCGCTGAAGCGCAGGAAGCAGCGCAGCAGGTAGCGGAACTCCGCCAGCAGTTCGTAATCTTCTTTTTTCAGGGATTGCGCCTCTTGCGGCGCTTGGGCATCGGGTGGCAAAAAGGAAAAAGTCACAGTAAAAATATCGTACTGCGATATAATTGGCGAATGCCCGCCAGTGCAAGCGGAAACTGGAGAGCTTTTTTCCTTTTTTTCGCCAGCCAACGGTGGATTCCCGTCGGGATCAGGGGGCCTTCACGATCTGCACCCCGGAAACCCCGGACCACCCGCCGCGGAGGTCGCCCTTCCACTCAATGACAAAGTCCCTGGCGGTGTTTCCGGAAAAGACGACGTAGTTGGCCTTCGCGATCGCCGTTTTTTCGGTGGAGATCGCCCTGACGAATTTCCCGTCCAGCCAGGTCAGCTCGTAATAGAACGTCTTGCTGCCATCGGCTTCCCCGGAGGACGAGGAGAGGGTCACCTGCCCGTCCCCTCCGTTCTCCCCGGCGTTGAGATAGACATGGACGTCGTATTTCGCATAGGGAACCCCCGTGACATTCAGGGAACCCCCGAGTTGAATATACCCTTTCTGCAACTTCAGGTTGCTGCCGGTAAACCCCCACGGCATTCCGGCCCGTGAACGCCACGCCGTGTCGCCTTCGGGCACGCTCCATTCGACCCGCAGTTCCTTGATTTCGGCTCCCATGGAATCGGTGATCGCATCCTGGCTTCCGTTCGGCCCGGGAAGATTGTTCCAGTGAGACTGCTCGATCTCCACCTCTCCCGCCGCTTCACTGGCATCCAGCTCGGTGTCGGCGTTGTCGGGTACGGAGAAGTTCAGGCCGACCGACTCGGCGGCGGAAAGGGTGGAGAAGGCCGGAATGACCAGAAGGCCGCAAAGGGCGAGGGATTTGATTTTGGCTGTCAGTTTCATAAGGTTGATCGTTTGAACGAGGTTGGATTGGGAGAGTGGGGCGGGAGCTACGGGGCCTTCGGCTTTGCCGGCGGCTGCACATAATCCGGCACCGCTTCCCTGGCATAGACGCGGATGTAGTCGATCCACATGTCGGAGCCGTTGCCATACCGGGTCAGGTTGATCGGCCAGCCGCTGATCCCCCCGATGGCGTAGTTCACGAGGAAACAATGGGGATAATCCCGCGAAATATCGTTGGTGGGATGGCGGAAGACCTCGATGTCATCAAAGTAATAGACGGTATCCTCCAGCCCGATCAGGACCGCATACGTGTGGAAGGTGGTTGACCAGTATGATTTCCCGCCCAGTTCCATCATTTTGACGACCGTGCCGGGATGCTTCTTTTTGCTCCCGTCCGCGTTTTTCTGGCCCCAGGGATGGGTGACGAGGGAATAGCCGGGGTGGTTCGGGTTGCCCTTGCCGTTGCCCCCGTAGGCTTCCACGATGTCGAGTTCGTCTCCGGGCACCCCCTGGTCGAGATGGGTGATGGTCCAGAACGCGGGCCAGGTGCCGATCGCGGATTGAGCCGTAAAGCGGCACTCCAGGTAAGCCGGGGCCTTGGCCCAGACGCCTTTTCCATCCATATCCACCGAAGCGAGAATGCCGCTGCGGCCCTTCGGGGACTCCGCGTCCTTGCGCGCCGCGATGTTGAGCCACGTCCCCTTTTGGGCAAACGGTTTCCCTTCGCCGAGAACATCGGAAAACGGCCACCCGCTGAAATCGCCGAACCGGGGCTTGTGCGCATTGTAACGCGCCCCGCGGCCATCGTTGGAAATCGAAAGCGGCCCGTCGAAATCATCGGCAAAGATCAGCTTGAGCCCCTTGGCTCCGGGAGGGTCCGTGGCGGGAATGCCCTGATTCCATCGGACTCCCCCCTCATTGAAAAGCTGCAACTCGCAGATGTCCCGCTGCCCGGCCCGGTTGCTGGCAAGAATCCGGACATTGACCGGCCCGTTCGGGAACCGGTCCGCCGGGAAAACGAAATGGCCCCGCCCATCGGCGTCCAGGGGAATGCCTTCCGGGGTGATCCGTTCATCGTGCCCCCACGGGTCGGGATTTTCCGGCGTCGGCTGTTGCCAGCAGAACGCGTTGACGGAATCCATTCCCACCGCCCGGAAATGGATCACCGTATCCCCCTTGATATCGGAGCGGTAAGCCGGTTCGCTGACATAGACGGCTTGCGTCCACCCTTTTCCCTTCTCGCTCTTGCCCGGGTTGAAGTCGGTGTAGTCCTCCGTCCGCGCCCCGGTCTGGGCGAAGGCGGGAGTGGCCAGACACAGGGTGGCTGCGAGGGCCGCCCGCATGATTCCAGCGTTATTTTGCTTTTTGTTCATACAGTCATGGATGGGTCCGCCAAGAAAGCGGGATCGGTTCATTTCAAAAGGATCAGATCGCCCACCGTATCAATGTCCTTGGAGTGGGCGTTGCCGAACCAGGTCATGAACGCATCGCGCCCATGGCCGTCGTCCTCGTTGACGATGAGGGTGAACCCGAGGTTCCCGCCCGCCTCCGGCTTGAACGGGGCGAGCCGTTGCCAGGGAATGGCGATCTCATAAGTCGCGTCGCCACTCCCCTCGCGCCCTTCCCGATGGATCGCCACCTTCACCTCCGGCGCGTTTCCGGCGGGCGCCGCGCCGTCGGCTGAAAGCGTGCACCAGACCTGCGCGCCCCGGGTTCCTTCGCCGATGGAGTATTCGTATTTGCCCACCTTCCGTTCGCTCGTCCGCATCGGGTCCACCAGAAACTGGAGGCCGTCCTGTTTCCACAATCCCCCGTCCGCGTGAAGAATCTTCCCGGCCACGTCATCCTTCACCTTCACGCTGACATACAGATACTGGTCATCCCAGAGATAGCGGATTTCCGCGGAGAGATCGTCGGCGCCCGTCCAGTCCTGCGTCGGTTTGTCCTTTTGAACAAAGGCGAAGAACTGGTCCTTCTGGTCGAGCGCTCTTGCGGGCGCGCGTTTCCAGTCTTCGTCGTCGAGGCGTCCGTCGATCGTCGGCGGCCGCTTCGCCCGGGGCACTCCATAGAAGGCGGCAGTCATCCGCTCCTGCGCGGTGGCGCGCCCGGAGGCGTCCCGCACGACGGCCCGCATCCGGTAGACCTTGTAGAGATCGGCTTCCGCCAACGGCAGAATCCGTTCGCCGGAGGTCTTCCCCTCCAGCTCCATCACGCCGGAGGCCGCGTCCGCAAAGTAGGCGGATGAAGGTTCGGGTTTTGAGAAGACGCCTTCCCTGAGGCTCTGCTCGCCGCGGATTTCGACTTCCCAGTTCACCGACGCTCCGGCCGGGCCGTGATTGCTCACCACCAGCTTCACCGCGGGCTTTTCGCCTTCCTTCACCGGGACCGGCAGGAGTTCGAGGGAAAGGGTTCCCATCACGTGCGGACGATGGGAGAGTTCTCCCCTCGGCTTGCCGTCCCGGCCCTTGATGAGGATCGTCATGTCCGCTTCGCGGACGGTGCTTTCCTCCGGCGCACGGAGGATAAACCGGGCCACCGCTTTTCCCTCGGCATCTTGCCGGGCGCTCTTTTTCACGCTCCAGAAGGGAGGCGCTTTCAGTTCCAGGTTTTCGACCGGCTCATCGCCACAGAGAATAT
>Ga0206103_100127_pt1 | contig 57894 bp, 51 predicted proteins | sample 1B5Ametagenome_FD_148638 | JGI IMG/M metagenome (GOLD analysis project Ga0206103, IMG submission 148638) | Enriched microbial communities from leaf-cutter ant dump, University of Wisconsin, Madison, United States - 1B5A | ecosystem: Environmental > Terrestrial > Nest > Insects nest > Nest dump... | reverse complement strand
CCCGCTCGGACGTGCGCACGAGCTCGTGGTGGCTGCGCAGACGGCCTTCCTCGATCGCCTGGCCGCCGCACGCTGACGCAGCAGCAGCGGATCGTCCAGGTCGACGAGCCCCCGCGAGGACGCGGACGCTAGTGACTACGTGACGTCTGTCGCTGTGTCTTACGCGGCCTCTCGGTGGCTACCGGTGACCTCGGTGCGGTCTGACTCGTCGGTTAGCTCCAGGGTCCCGGTTCCGTCAGGCTTGAACCGGGCGGTGGTGACCGTCGAGGCGTCGAGTCGGTCGTACTCGGTCTCGTCATCGGGGTACCCGTACTCGCTGACTCGGGCGAGGAAGAGCCGACCGTCGACGAGCAGGTAGTCCGACTCCTGGACCTGGGAGCCCGCCTCGTTGTGCCACGCGACCCGGAACTGACCGTGGATCTGGCCGATCCGCCACCGGGGGAACGGGTGCCCCTCGTCGGTCAGCCGTGTCGCGTCGAGGACATCCATCGACTTGCCGACGGCGAACCGCGCACGTGCCTGCTCCTCGGACAGGTAGTCGGTCCCGGGGAACGGGTGGCGTCGACCGCTCGCCCACCGCTCGGTGTACCGGACGATGAACATGCCACCTCCTAGGTCTGCAGGTCGGGGTCGACCCAGTGCTCGTCGTGGATGACGACGTGGTCGGCGAACGTCTGCGGAGTGATCCCCGCGACGAGCTCGGCGTGCCAGTCCCAGGACCCGTCGAACGCGATGATGCGGGGCGCGTCGGCGGGCATGGTGGACCGCACCAGGCACGCGACAAGCTCGTTCTGCTCCGGGGTCCCGTCCGCGCTCACCTGGTCAGCACCGTGCTCGATGTCGACCTGGAGGTGGCCGTCCGTGTCGCTGATCCACAGCGTCCGGGCGAGGCTGTCCGATACGAGCTTGGCGTCCCTGACGGCACCGGCCCCCCAGTGGTCGATGATCGCGTCGGCGATCCGGTCTGGTGTGGTGGGCATGGGGCCACCGCCGACTGCGCAGATGATGATGTTGTTCGACACGCTCCTACCTCTCGATCACGACGTGCAGGTCGATGTTCTCGCCAAGGATCGCGCGAGCCCGTGCCTCCAGGAACTCGGCAGCCTTCGGGGAATTGGTGTAAAGGCGCAGGCGGGCGACCGGGTTGGACTCGTCTTCGATCACCGCCTTGTACCGGCGCATCTCCCGGTCGAAGCCTCGCATAGCCTCGTCGACGAGCCACTTCGGCGCATTCCCCTCGTAGACCGACGCCCCCGGCGACCCGACGTACTTCGCTTCCGCGGCGACGACGGCGTCCGGGTCGACCTGGACACTGTCGGCCCAGATTCGCTCCTCTCCTGTGCCCAGGCGGTATTCCTCCGGTCCGGCGCTGCGGCGCTGGTACCGCATCCAGGCTGGAGCCTCGCCGCCGCCGATGGTGCGGCGCACCTTGCCCGGGCCGTCGTCCGGGCCTGCCTGCAGCTCGTCGAACCATCGTTGACGTGCGGCCGGGTCGGCCCACACTGAGCCGGGCTTGTAGAGGCCGCCGCCGGGCAGCTCTTCGCCGGCTTCGAGGGCGCGCAGGTAGGTGGCGGCCTTGACGCTGCGGGCCGTCCAGGCGGCTGCTCCGGCCCCGGCGACGGTCAGGGCGATGTCGGGTGCGATCGCGCCCCACCATTGGCCGGGGTGCTCGTTCAGGGTGTCGAGGTCGAGCAGGTCCTTGCCGGTGGTGAACGGGTCCAGCGCGAGCTCGTGCCAGGTGGCGAGGGCGCGGTCGATCGTGTCGTGGGCGTCGCGGTCGTAGCCGCGCGGGTCGACGAGCGCGCGCAGCGGGTGCCACTGGTGGATGACGGAGGCGATGCCCGTGACCCAGGACCAGGCGCCGCGCCCGAAGTCGCCGGGGTGCCACCCGCCGTCGGGTAGCCCTTCGTCGAGGTCGGCCAGGATCCCGGCCGCGACCTGCCCGGAGGTCGTGACCTGCTCGCGGGCGGACTGCAGGACCTGTTCGGCGAGGTCCCGGTGTCCTTGGCCGGGGTCGTGCTCGAACGGGTTCGGGGTGGTCCACCGGTGCAGTGCGGGCAGGCCCGCCGCAGCGCGTCGTTGGGTGCCGATCTGCCAGAGTGCGACGGCGACCGCGGCGCGGTCCTGCGCCCAGGTCAGGGTCCCTGCGTGGGCGCGCAACGCGGCTGCGGCGATCGCGTGGATCTCGCTGATCGCGGCCAGGGTGTCGGACAGCTCGAGGCGGCGTGCACGGTAACCCTCCGCGGCGTCGCCTTCCCAGTCGGGGGCGAGCGCGCGCCGCACGGTCAGCGCCTCGTCCTGCAGGGTCGTCGCCATCGCGTCGAGGTTGTCCGCGTCCGCGTGCAGGGTGGCGACCGACCCGCGCACCAGCACGTACGGGTCCGCCGACTCCAGGAGCGTGACCCCGGGGAACGGACCCGTCACGGTTGGGACTTCTTCCCGGTCATCAGGTAGTCGATGTCGACCGGCGCCATCCGGTCCGAGGCGTACATGTCCGTCATCTCGTACGCCTGCGCGGTGCCCCGCAGCTCGTACCCGGCGTGCTCGACCTCGTGCGCGACCTGCCGGTGCAGGAACCGCAACCGCGCCTCGTACGTCGCGGCCGCACCCGCCAGACCGACGTGACCGTAGCCGCCCGACCCGCCCAACGGGCTACGCCCCGCCAGGTCCTCGACCCGGTCAGCCGCACCCAGCAACGCGCCACCCGCCCGGTTCAGCGTGTCCGCGCTGTACCGGAACCAGCCCGGCGAGGACTCGCCACTCGGCCGGTCACTGTCACCATCCGTACGCTGCCACGCCATCCCCTGCCCCCTCGTCTCCCCGCCGACCCGGCCAGCGTAGAGGTCAGCCCCGGTCTTGCAGCGGCTCGGATCGACCGTCGAGCCTCGGCCCGAGCCGAGGGTGACGCGGCGAGGTGGGGGAAGCGTGGGCGGGTGGGGGGCGTGTGGCGGGGTTAGCGTGCTGGGATGGGCGCCGGGCGGGAGGTGCGGACCGTCGAGCTCGTCGAGGACGACGAGCGTGCACGGCGCGAGCCCGCGCCCCGCGGCGCTGCGTACGGAGGGGCGGACGACGGTGCGTCCGACGCTGCGCCCCGCGACCCGTCGGCGGGGCGTCGCATCGGCCGGTCGTGGCGCGCGGGAGCCGCGACGCTCGGGGTCCTCGCGCTCGTCGGAGCGGGGCTGCTCGGGGTGCAGCGGTCGATCGACGCGCGCTATCGCGACGTCGTCGCGACCCGCGCCGCGCTCGTCGGGGCGGTCGACCCGGTGGCCACGTCGCCGCAGGTCCGCTGGGCTGTGGACGCCGCGATGCTCGACGGGCTCCTGCTCGACCAGCCGGTCGACGGGCTCGTCGTCGGCGCGCGGTCGCAGCGCGACGGCACGGTCGAGGCCACGGCGCTCGACGCGGCGACGGGGGCGACGGCCTGGTCGACCGTCCTTGCGGGACGGCCCGGCGAGCGCGCCGACGTCTCCGGCTCGGGGCGCGGGTGCACGACGACCCGGCTCGACGGGCGGGCCGTGCTGGTGTGCATGATCGGCTACCGCCTGGCCGACCAGGACGGCACGGCCCCGGCGGCGCGCGGCGAGGTCGTCGTGCTCGATGCCGCGACCGGCACGCTCGTCGCCCGGCGTGCGGCCCCGCGGCAGGCGGGTGCGGTCGTCGTCGAGGAGGGCGCCGCGGTCCTCGCGTGGCGCGTGCTCGGCGACGTGCGGGTGCACGCGCAGGACCTGGTCACGGGCGCGACCGTCTGGCAGCAGCGGTTCTCGGTGCCGCGCACGGGCACCCCGACGCGCGTCGAGCTCACGACGCCGCCGCGCGTCGCTCGCGTGCAGCTCGCGGTCGGTGCGGGGCTCGTCGTGGTGGCCGCCGCACAACGCGTCTACCTCCTCGGCCCCGATGGCACGGTGCGCGCCGAGCACGGTCGCCTGCAGGGGTACCTGCGTGACGTGCGTCCCGACCGCGTCGTGGTCCTCACGACGAACGGGCCGACGGGCACGCTCGTCGTACGGCCCGGGCAGCCCGACGTCCTGACCGCCGACGTCGCGCTCGTCGCCTCGCTCGACGACGATTCGCTCGCCGACGTCCGGCTGGTCACCGGCGACACGCTGCGCGCCGACGACGCCCGAACGGGCGCGCAACGGTGGGCGCTCGACGACGGCGGGACGGACGCGGTCGTGCTCGACGGCACCGTGTACGTCGCCGGGAGCCGGACGCTCGTGCGTGCGGTCGACGGCCGCACCGGCGCGGTGCGGTGGGCGGTCCCGCTGCCCGACGGTGCGAGCGCCGGTCGGCTCGTGACCGACGGTGAGCGGCTGTACGCGCAGGTCCTGGGGCCCGACGACGCCGCGCGGTGGCAGGTGCTCGGGCTCGACGGCCTCGGCGCGGGGACCGTCCGCCCGCCCGTCGGCTGGGACGAGCCCGAGCTGCGGGGGCGGACGCTCGTCGTGACGTCCGCGGACGGCACACGGGCCGGTGTGCTCGGGTAGGCCACGGACCGTGCGGTGGTGCGCTCGGGGTGCTGGTGCGCTCGGGGTGCTCGGTGCCGGCGGAGGGCGGTACCGAGCACCCCGAGCACAGTCTCGTGCGCGGACGTCGGGGACGCCAGGCGCCGGGCTCAGTCCTCGCTCTGGCGGATCGCCTCGCCCGCGATCTCGATGCGGACCTTCTTGCCGACGAGCCAGCCGCCCGCCTCGAGCACGACGTTCCACGTGAGGCCGAAGTCCTCGCGGTCGATCTCCGTGACCGCGGAGAACCCGAAGATGTCGCGGCCGTACGGGTCGCGGCTGGCGCCGCCGAACGTGAGGTCGAGCGTCGTCGGACGGCTCACGCCGCAGACCGTGAGCACGCCGTGCACCGCGAACTCGGCCGTGGTGCTGGTCGCCGCGAGGACGGTCGAGCGCTCGGGGTTGCGGCCGCGCAGGCGCGCCCAGCCGAGCATCGGGTCGGCTGCGGGCTGCTTGTGCTCGACGCGCGTGCTGCGGAACTCGAGCGTGGGATACCGCTCGACGTCGAGGAAGTCGGCGCTGCGCAGGTGGGCGTCGCGGTCGTCGTTCTGCGTGCTGATGCTCGACGTGAGGATCGACGCGCTCACCGCGGAGCGCAGCGGGTCCTCGGCGATGACGATCGCCGCGCGCGCCTGCGTGAACTCGCCGCGGACCGGGCTGACCATCATGTGCTGGGTCTGGAAGCCGACGCGCTTGTGCGCCTCGTCGAGCTGGTACCGGCCGGGCGTCGGGATGGTCAGACCCTCCCAGCGGCGGACGGGGAGCGCGGTGGTCTCGGTGGTGCTGGGCTGCTGGGTCACGGTGCTCGTCGTCTCGTCTCGTGTGCTCGTCAGGGCCGGGACGACGGTGTCTCCGCGTACGCATGTCCACCGTCCCATGCGGCTGCATGAAATTTCAACCACTGGCGGGGCGGTATGCCGGATGTGCGGGCGTGACGTGCGCCGCATCCCGTCCGGGCGCGGGGTTGTCCGACTTGTCCGAAACGGCTAGTGTGCTCGAACAGATGTTCGATGAATGCTTCCGGGGGGCTGATGGACGGGGTGGCGGGCGAGGCCGTCGTTGCCGAGCTCGAGGCGGTGCGCGCGGTGCTCGGCGGGCTCGTCGCCGGGGTGCGTGGTGCGTCCTCGTGGGACGGGACGACGAGGGCGCGCGTCCTGGGGTTGCTCGACCGGCTGCCGGGGCTCGTCGTGGCGCTGCGGGCGCCCGTGCTCGTGGCGCAGCACGAGGCTGCTCGCACGGTCGGGGCCGAACGTGAGCTGCTCGACGTCCGCGCCCGGTCGGGTGGTACCTCGCGGTTCGGTGCGGCGCGTGAGGTCGGTGCGGCGCGAGCGCTCGAGGCGCTCCCGCAGGTGCGCGCAGGGGTCGCCGCCGCGCAGGTGCCGGTCGGGCACGTCGCGGTGCTCTCGCGCGCACTGGAGGGTGCCGACGAGAAGGTCGTCGCCGCGTTCGCGGCACCGGGGCTGCAGGAGCGCGTCGTCGACCTCGCGCGCGAGACCGGGGTGCGCGAGTTCGCACGCGCCGTCGCGGTGCTCGTGGCGGAGCTCGACCCCGACCGGCTGGACGAGACGCGCGAGGACGCGCGGCGCGCACGGTTCCTCACGCTCACGCACGCCGCCGAGGGGACGTTCCTCAAGGGCAGGGTCGATGCGGTGGCCGGCGAGGCGCTCGCGCGGGCGCTCGACGCGACGGGTCACCGCGAGGACGACGACCGCACGCGCGAGCAGGCGCGGGCGGACGCCCTCGTCGCGCTCGCGCAGCACGCGCTGGCCGGGGGTCGGGAGGCGCGGCCGCCGTCCGCGCACGGCGAGGTGCCGCGGGCGCCGACGAGTGCGTCCGACGAGGATCTGCCCGACGGGAGCGTGCGCGCCCCGGTCGCGCAGGTGAGCCTCGTGGTGCCCGCCGAGGCATGGTTCGATGCACGGCGTCGTCGCGACGGCGGTGCCACCCCCGGGTCGGACGGAACCGGGGCGCAGCGGGACCTCGCCCGCGCGCGACGGGCCGTCGCGACGACCGAGGACGGGACGGTCCTGTCGGCGACCGAGCTCGCGACAGCGCTCTGCGACTGCGAGCTCCGACGTGTCGTGGTCGACGAGCGGGGCCTCCCGCTCGACGTGGGACGCGCGCGGCGCATGTTCACGCCGGCACAGCGGGCGGCGGTGGTCGTGCGCGACCGCGTGTGCGCGTGGAACGGCTGCTCGATCGTGCCGCGCCACTGCGAGCTGCACCACATCCGGTGGTGGGACCGCGACGGCGGGCGGTCGGACCTCGAGAACGCGGTCCTGCTGTGCTCGCACCACCATCACCAGGTGCACCGGCTCGACCTCGACGTGCGACGCCGGGTTCCGGGTGCCGCCGACCTGGCGCGCTCGCAGGTGGTCGCGGCGGTCGAGCGAGGTCGGCCGCCCGGGCCGGTGCGATACGAGTTCGTCGACCGGCTCGGGCGCGTGCGCAACGGTCCCGCGAGGGACGACGAGGCCGTGGTGGCGGGTGCGGCGTGAGCGGGGGGTCAGTGACCGAGCAGGTCCTCGAACGAGGGGACGGCGTCGTAGAGGCCCACGGGCTTGGCGGGCTCGCGGTCGGCCATCGTCTCGGCGAGCTCGCGGCCTGCGCGGCGGATCCGGTCGGGGAGGGGCTTGACGTCGTCGGAGCCGGCATCGGCCCAGTCGTCGGTCGCGGCGAACACGCCGGTGCCCACGACGTCGGCGTGGAGGTAGCCGAACAGGGGGCGCAGTGCGTACTCGAGCACGAGCGAGTGGCGACCCGTGCCGCCCGTGGCGCCGAGCAGCACGGGCATGCCGGCGAGGGCGTCCTTGTCGACGACGTCGATGAACGACTTGAACAGGCCCGCGTACGACGCCGTGAACACGGGCGTCACGGCGATGACGCCGTCCGCCGCCCCGAGCCGCGTCAGGGCCTCCTCGAGCGCGCCCGACGCGAAGCCGGTGAGCGTCATGTTGACGACCTCGTGCGCGAGGTCGCGCAGCTCGATCGTCGTGACCGTCGTCGCGATGCCGCGCGCCGCGAGCTCGTCGACCGTGGCGGTCGCGAGGCGGTCGGCGAGCAGGCGGGTCGACGACGGCTGGCTCACGCCGGCCGAGACGACGACCAGGGAGCGCTCCTGGGGCACGAGTCCTCCGAACGGGGTGGGGGTCGAGATCGGGGCGGGCTGTCCCGCGTCGGTGCTCATCGTGTCACCGCGTCGGCGGCGTCGACGTCGTCCTCGGCCGTGCGGCCGGTCCAGTGGTCCGCCGCGGCGACCTGCTGCTCGTGCACCTCGCCGCGGGCCCGCGCCGCGGCGACGCGCTCGGCGTGGGTCGGCGGGTTCGCGGGGACGTGTGCGGGACGACGGGCCTCCGCCTCGGCGCGCAGCACCGGCACGACCTCCCCGGCGAGCAGATCGATCTGCTCCAGCACGGTCTTGAGGGGGAGCCCGGCGTGATCCATGAGGAACAGCTGGCGCTGGTAGTGCCCGACCTTCTCGAAGAACGCGCCGTACCGGTCGATGACCTGCTGCGGCGAGCCGACCGTGAGCGGCGTCTCGCGAGTGAAGTCCTCCATCGACGGGCCGTGGCCGTACACGGGGGCGTTGTCGAAGTACGGCCGGAACTCGTCCCACGCCTTCTGGGAGTCCTTGCGCATGAAGACCTGGCCGCCGAGGCCGACGATCGCCTGGTCCGCCGAACCGTGCCCGTAGTGCTCGAAGCGCTGGCGGTAGAAGCTCACCATCTGCGCGGCGTGGTCGATGGGCCAGAAGATCGCGTTGTGCAGGAACCCGTCGCCGTAGTAGGCGGCCTGCTCGGCGATCTCGGGGGACCGGATCGAGCCGTGCCACACGAACGGCGGGACGCCGTCGAGCGGGCGCGGCGTGGACGTGAAGCCCTGCAGCGGCGTGCGGAACTTGCCGGACCAGTCGACGACGTCCTCGGTCCACAGGCGGCGCAGCAGCGCGTAGTTCTCGATCGCGAGCGGGATGCCCTGCCGGATGTCCTGGCCGAACCACGGGTAGACGGGCCCCGTGTTGCCGCGGCCCATCATGAGGTCCATCCGACCGTCGGAGATGACCTGGAGCATCGCGTACTCCTCGGCGAGGCGCACGGGGTCGTTCGTCGTGATGAGCGTCGTCGCGGTCGACAGCGTGATGTGCTTCGTCACGCCCGCGAGGTAGCCGAGCATGGTCGTCGGCGAGGACGGGACGAACGGCGGGTTGTGGTGCTCGCCGGTGGCGAAGACGTCGAGGCCCGCCTCGTCGGCGTGCCGCGCGATGGTGAGGATCGCGCGCAGACGCTCGGTGTCGTCCGGGGTGCGGCCGGTCATGGGGTCCGTCGTCACATCGCCGACGGAGAAGATGCCGAACTGCATCGTGATCGCCTCGTCTTCCTCGCGCGGACCGTGCCGCGGCTCCTGCAAGATTCATGCGTTTGCATGTACCTGCCCGCTCAACCGCGCCCCCGTCGAACCTATTCCCGCGGGGAGATGCCGGCATCTCCCGCCCGGTCCGGCGCCCTCAACCTCGCACGCGTCGACGGTCGGGCCGCCCGCGCGGGCGGGCATCGCGGGGCATTCGGGACGCGTGGCCGCGCGCGTTTGCCCGCGTGCCCGGGAGATGGTGGCATTGCAGCGGGCGACGAGCGTCGAAGGAGGTCGCGGATGGCCGACGGCCAGGTCAGGGTGCTCGTCGTCGAGGACGACCCGGACACTGCGCTCTTCGTCCGCACCGTGCTCGAGCGACGCGCGGGTATGGCGGTCACGGTCGCGGGTGACGCCATGAGCGCGCTCGCGGCCGTCGCGCAGGGGCCGCTCGACCTCGTCCTCACCGACATCCAGCTCCCGGGGCTGTCCGGGCTCGAGCTGCTCGGCGAGCTGCGCAGCGCGGCGCCGGGCGTGCCCGTGATCGTGATGACCGCGTTCGCGAGCGTCGACTACGCGGTCGACGCGCTGCAGCGCGAGGCGGACGACTTCCTCGTCAAGCCGGTGGCCGCGGCCGACCTGGTGGAGCGCGTGCAGCGGATCGCCGAGCGCGGTCGCGTGCGGCGAGCGGCGAGCAGGTCGGCCGTCGTGCTCGCGGTCGGTGCGCACCCCGACGACGTCGAGATCGGCGTCGGTGCGACGCTCGCGGCGCACCGTGACGCGGGTGACCAGGTCGTGATCCTCACGCTGTCGGGCGGTGCGGTCGGGGGTGACGCCGACGACCGGCGGCGCGAGTCGCTCGCGGCGGCCGCGGTCGTCGGGGCGCGGCTCTTCCTGCTCGACTTCGTCGACACCCATCTCGACCCCGCGGACGGTCTCATCACGGCCGTCGAGGAGACGATCGCGCAGGTCGGTCCGTCGGTCGTCTACACGCACTCCGCGCACGACCGGCACCAGGACCACCGCGCGGTGCACGAGGCCGTGCAGGTCGCAGCCCGGCAGGTGCCGACCGTCGGGTGCTTCGAGAGCCCGTCCGCGACGGTCGACTTCCGGCCGACGCGGTTCGTGACCGTCGACGGCTTCCTCGAGACCAAGCTCGAGATGCTCGCGGCGTTCGGCTCGCAGTCCCACCGCGCCTACATGGCCCCCGACCTCGTGCGGGCGACCGCGCGCTACTGGTCCCGGTTCGGGACGGGGACCTACGTCGAGCCGCTCGAGATGGTGCGCGCGGCCGGCGGTGTGGGCGGGGCGTCGGGCGGGACGCCGAGCGTCGCGCAGCGCGACGACGCGACCGGCGCCGACCACGCGACCGGGACCGACGACACGAGGAGCGTGCGATGAGCGAGGACGTGACGCGGGTGCTGGTCACCGGCGCGGGAGGTCCCGCCGGGGTCGCTGTGATCCGGTCGCTGCAGCGGCGCGCCGAGCGTGACGGCGGGGGCATCGAGGTCTTCGCGGCCGACATGGACCGGTGGGCCAGCGGCATCTACCTGGTCCCCGCCGACCGCCGACGGCTCGTCCCCGCGGGGCGTGCCGAGCACTTCGTGGACGCGCTCGCGGCGCTGTGCGAGGCGGACGGCATCGACGTGCTCTTCCCGACCGTCGACGTCGAGCTGCCCCGCGTCGCCGCCGCGCGCGACCGGTTCGCCGCGCTCGGCACCCGCGTCGCGTCGCCCGCGCTCACGACGCTCGAGACCGCGCTCGACAAGCTCGCGCTCGCGCGGGCGTGCGCACGCGTGGCGTACGTCCCCCGCACCGAGCTCGTCGGGACCCCGCAGGCGACGTCCGGCTGGCAGTTCCCCGTGATCGTCAAGCCGCGGCGCGGGGCGGGCTCGCGTGGCGTCCGGGTCGTGTCGACGCAGGCCGAGCTCGACGTCGTGCACGACGAGGAGGACCTGATCGTCCAGGAGCTGCTGCCGGGCGAGGAGTTCTCGGTCGACGTGCTCGCCGACCTCTCCGGCCACGTGGTCGCCGCCGTGCCGCGCGCGCGGCTGCGCGTCGACTCGGGGGTCGCGGTCGCGGGTGTCACGGTGCACGACGACGCGCTCGTGCGGGCCGCGACCGCGGTCGCCGAGGCGATCGGGCTCACCACGGTCGCGAACGTCCAGCTCAAGCTCACCGCCGACGGGACCCCGGGCCTGCTCGAGGTCAACCCCCGGTTCCCCGGGGCGATGCCGCTCACTGTCGCGGCGGGCGTCGACATGCCGTCCCTCACGCTCGACGCCGTGCTCGGTCGGCCCGTCCCCGAGCACGTCGCGTTCCGGGAGGTCGCCAACGTCCGGTACCTCGAGGACGTGTTCCTGCCGGTCGACGAGGTGCTGCCCGCGCTCGGCGAGCCGGGAGCGTCGGCCTCCGACGGGGCCGGGGCCTGAGTCGTGATCGCGCTCGACGAGGACCACCACGTCCACTCGACGTTCTCCGACGACGCCGTGAGCACGCCGCGCGAGAACCTCGATGCCGCCGTCGCGCGCGGGCTGCGGGTCGTGCGGATGGTCGACCACGTGCGGGTCTCGACACCCGACGTGGCCGACCGACTGGTGGCGCTCGCGGCGCTGCCGCGCGTCGCGGGCCTCACCGTCCTGACGGGCGTCGAGGCCAAGCTGCTCGACGCCGCGGGCGCGGTCGACGCGCCCGCGGACGTGCTCGCCGCCGCGGGTCGGCCGGGCGGGGTCGACCGGGTCCTGCTCGCCGACCACCAGCTGCCCGGTCCGGACGGGCCGTGGAGCCCTCGTCGGGCGCGCGACGAGCTCGCGTCCGGGCTCACGGCGGCCGACGTGCTCGAGATGCTCGTCGTCGGGACGGTCGCCGCGCTGCGCCGGGTGCCCGCCGCGCAGCTCGCGCACCCGCTGTCGCTCGTGCCCAAGCTCGGGCTGACCGAGGACGACGTGACCGACGAGCACCTCGACGCCCTCGCGGCCGCGGTGCTGGCCGCAGGCGCGCTCGTCGAGGTCAACGAGAAGTGGCGGTGCCCGGGCCCGCGCGCGGTCGCCCGCTGGCGGGCCGCGGGCGTGCCGCTCGTGGCATCGACCGACGCGCACGTCGCGACGGACGTCGGTGTGTACCGCTGGCTCGGCGGGGACGACGGCAGTCCGGGGGGGCGCACGTGACCGCGCACGACGTGCTCGTCGTCGTCCTCGTCGTGCTCGTGCTGTTCGGCGCGGTGCCGGTGGCCGCGGGGCTGCTGCAGTACGTGCTCGTCCCGTTCCACGCGTTCCGCAACCACCTGCGTGACGCGGCCCCGTACCTGCCGCGCGTGGTCGTCGTCGTGCCGGCGTGGAACGAGGGCGCCGTGCTCGCCGCGTCGCTCGAGCGGCTCATGAACCTCGAGTACCCGCCCGACCGGCTGCGGGTGCTCGTCGTCGACGACGCGTCGACCGACGACACCCCGGAGGTCGTGCTCGCGAAGGCCGCCGAGCATCCCGGCCGGATCGTGCACCTGCGGCGCGAGCAGGGTGGACAGGGCAAGGCGCACACGCTCAACCACGGCATCGCGCACGCGCTGGCCGACGGGTGGATGCAGGCGCTGCTCATCATGGACGCGGACGTCATCTACCGACCGGACTCGCTGCGCAAGATGACCCGGCACCTGGCCGACGAGCGCGTCGGCGCGGTGACCGCGTTCATCCGGGAGGGCAGCGGACGGCCCGGGACCGTCGCGCGGTTCATCGGCTACGAGTACGTCACCGCACAGGCGGCCGCGCGCCGCGCGCAGAACGTGCTCGGCGCGATGGCGTGCCTCGCGGGCGGTGCGCAGCTCCACTCGCGCGCCAACCTCGAGGCGATCGGGTCGCGCATCGACACGAGCACGCTCGCGGAGGACACCTACACGACGTTCCTCACGCAGCTCGACGGTCGACGCGTCGTGTTCGAGCCCGCGGCAGTGGTGCTCGCCGAGGAGCCGGACTCCGTGCGTGCCCTGTGGAAACAGCGCGTGCGGTGGGCGCGCGGCAACGTGCAGATCACGCGCACGTTCACCCACGTGTGGTTCCGCCGCCCGTGGCCGCTGCGGCGCGGCGGGCAGCGCCTCGGCTCGTGGACGTTCGGGTTCGTCTGGTTCTCGGTGTACCTGCTGCCGGTCTCGATCCTCGCGGCGACCGTCGGGCTCGTCGGGCTGCACCTCGTCGCCGAGACCGTCGCGCTCACGGCGTTCCGGTCGCTGTGGTGGTTCGCGGTGACCGCGTACGTCTACATCACGACCGTGACCCTGCTGCTCGACCGGGAGACCGCGCGTCGGGCCTGGCTGCAGGGCCTGACGTTCCCCGGGCTGCTCGCGCTCGTCGTGATGACCGCCGCCTGGATCCCCGGGCTCTGGGAGGACACGGTGCCGGGCCTCGTCGGGCTGCGCATGACGGAGTCGGGGCGGGACTGGTGGCAGCTCGTGCTGTACGCCTGGCCCCTGCTGGCGATGCTGATCGCGCCCGTCGTGCGTGCGATCGAGGGCGTGCGCGGCCTGCGGGTCCTCAGCGTGCCGCTGCTGTACCTCGTCGGCTTCGGGCCGGTGCTGTGCGCGATCACGCTCGACGCGTACGTCAAGCAGTGGCGGGGCGCCGCCGCCGTGTGGGACAAGACCGAGAAGACCGGACGGGTGGTGGGCTGATGTCCGCGGACGCACGAGAGCCGACGGCCGACGCGCTCGGGCACGACATGCTCGAGCGCGAGCTCCGCGCGGACGCCCGGCACGAGCGCCGGGTGCTCGGCGTCGGCCTCGTCGGCGCCGCCGTGACCGCCGTCGTCGTCGCGCTGCTCGGGCTGCTGAGGTGAGCGCGAGCGTCGACGCGCCGACCGCGGTCCCGCCCCGGATCGACCGCCGCCGCACGAGCTCGCGTGCGCTGCGGTGGATCTCGCGGTTCACCGGGCCCGAGGCCGGGCTGCTCGAGCGGCAGCTGCCGTTCTTCCTGACGTTCCTCCTCGCGGTCTCGCTGCTGTGGGTCGTGCCGGACGTCGTCGACGCGATCTACGTGCTGCCGGCGATGGCGGTCGCGTTCCTCGTGCCCGTGCTCGCCCGCACGATGCCCTGGAGCCGGTGGCCGGACTGGGTCACCGACGTGCTGCCCGTGCTCTCCTTCGGCGCGATCGCCCTGCTGCGGACGGGGACCGGCGGGCAGGGCTCCGCATTCGCCGCGCTCATGTACGTCCCCGTCCTGACCCTCGCGGCGCAGCGTGGCCGCCGCGGCGTGGTCGTGGCGGTCGTGTGCGTGGTGCTCGTCGTGTTCACGCCCGTCGTGCTCTCGCCCGCGACGTTCACGCGGCTCACGGTCGTGCGCGCCGTCGTCGTCGCGCTCGTCGCGCTCGTGCTCGCCATCGTGTCCCACGAGACGACCGAGCGGCTGCGCGTGCGCAACGCGGCCCTCGTGCGCATGCAGCAGCACCAGGACGAACTCCTCGACCTCGTGCGCAACGACGCCGAGGTCATCGCGCGCGTCGCCGGCGCACGCGAGTCGGCGCTCGACCAGATGGTCGCGGTGATCGACTCCGCGACCGAGCAGGCGATCATCGCGACCGACACGGACGGCCTCGTGCAGGTGTTCAACGCGGGTGCGGAACGGCTCCTGGGTCACGCGCAGGGCAACGTCGTCGGTCGCATGCGGCTCACCCAGTTCCACGACCCGGTCGAGCTGCGCGAGCGGTACCGCGCCGCCACGGGGTACGACGTCGAGGTCGGTGCAGCAGACGGTGCCGAGGACGGTACGGCGGACGTGGTCGACGGTCGGCTGCTCGAGGCGGTCGTCGCCCCCGCCCGCACGGGCGGCTCCCACCTGCGCGACTGGACGTGGGTCCGGCGCGACGGGGCCACCCGCACGGTCCGGCTCGCGGTCACGCGACGCGTCGAGTCCGACGGTGCGAGCAGCGGGTTCGTCGTCGTCGCGACGGACGTCACGACCGAGCGCGAGGCGTCGGCGCTCAAGGACCAGTTCGTGAGCCTCGTCAGCCACGAGCTGCGCACCCCGCTCACCGCCGTGCTCGGCTACCTCGAGCTGCTCCAGGACGGGACCGAGCCGCTCACGGGCGAGCAGCAGGAGTACGTCTCGATCATCGAGCGCAACGCCCGCCGCCAGCTCCGGCTCGTGAGCGACCTGCTGCTCACCGCCCAGCTCGACGCCGGGCAGTTCCAGATCACGCCGCAGCCGGTCGACCTCGCGGACGTCGTACGCGCCTCGGTCACCTCGGCCGCCTACGCCGCGGGCAACGCCGGGGTGCGGATCGTGCCGCACGTGTCGGCGACCCCCGTCGTCGCCGACCCGTTGCGGTTCGCGCAGGTCGTCGACAACCTCCTGAGCAACGCGATCAAGTTCACGCAGCCCGAAGGCACGGTGACGGTCTCGCTGGCGCCGGGCCGCGACGCCGACGGGCACGAGGCGGGCGCGGTGCTCGAGGTGAGTGACTCGGGCGTCGGCATCGCGCCCGACGAGCTCGGTCGGCTCACCGAGCGGTTCTTCCGGACCTCGGCGGCACGGCGCAGCGCGGTTCCGGGCGTCGGCCTCGGGCTGCTCATCACCAAGGCGGTGACCGAGGCGCACGGTGGCACGCTCGGGGTCGTGAGCACGTTGGGGGAGGGGACGACGATGACCGTCAGCCTCCCGGCACGACCGCCTGCTGCCGAGCCCACCGGTGACTGACGAACCACGACGCGACGGGCGGCTCGTCGGCTGACGGCGTGCTCGCGGGGAGCGGGTCGACCGACGGCTCCGGCTCCGCGGGGTCCGTGGGCTCCGTGGGACCTGCGAGGTCGCGATCTGCGGGCTCAGGATCTGCGGGGTCGGGCTCGGCGGTGGGCTCGAGTCCGTCGGCAGGGTCCGGAGCGGGGGCGTCGGAGCCAGGCGCCGTGCGCAGCGTCGTCGTCAGCTCGACGGAGTCGGTGAAGTCCGCGCCCGTGCGCTCGGCGTGCGCGACGCGCGGCCCCAGCAGCGCGCACAGCCCGATCGTCAGGACGACGACGAGCCGCACCACGCCACCGCGTTCGAACGTCAGGAACGCGCCGGGGGCCGCGTCCGCCGCGGGCGCGGCCCGGCGCTCACCACGGGCGCGCTCACCCCTGGAGGTAGGCATCGACGAACCTCTCGTCGGGCTCGGGCCGGCGCTTGGGCCGCTTGCGTGCGTCGCGGATCGCGAGCAGCTCGAGCGTACCCAGCGCGAGCAGCGGGGGCACGAGCATGACGGCGCGTCCGACGGCCGACGCGGTCCACTGCAGGACCCAGCCCCACCCGGGGTGCACCGCGAGGACGATGCCGCGCACGCGCGTGTAGGGCGTGGCGTTCGGGTCGGCCTCGTCGTTGGCGTCGCCCTTCGTGATGATGTACTGGCTCATGATCGGCTCGCCCGTGCGGGGATCGAGCACCTCGACCATGCGCTGGCCCGTCGCGTCGGCCTCCATGCGGGGCAGCGACACGAGGTCGACGATCCGGTGGGTGACGAGCTGTTCCGAGCCGAGCGGCCAGAACGAGACGATCTGGCCCACCTTGAGCTGCGATGGGTCGTCGACCTTGCGCATGACCACCGCGTCGCCGGCGTCGAACACGGGCGACATCGACCCGGACGTCACGACGAGCAGGCGCTGGTCCCGGGCCTGGAACCACAGCGGCACGGCGAGGGATGCGGCGAAGGTCAGCGTGCCGACCGCGATGACGATCCACAGCGTGACCGACAGCACCACGCGGCCGCGCGACCGGCGGCGGGGTGGTCCGGTGGTCGGCTCGCGCCGCTCCGAGGGGAGCGTCAGCCGACGGACGGGCTCACGAGGCATCGTCGGTACGGGGTGGAGACCGGCTCTGGCGCGGGGCGTCAGGAGCCGGACGCGCCCGGGTTGGAGTCGTTGAACGTCATCTGGCGTGCGTCGAACCGGAGGGTCAGGTCGAGCGTCTGGTCGGCGAACTCGTTGCCGGCGTCCTCGTCGAACTCGAGCTTCACGCACAGCGACTCGGAGGTCGTCGCGCCGAGGGTCCGGTTGGTGGGCACGTCGGCGAGCGCGGCGCCGGTGAACTGGCCGACGATCGGCGTCGGCCCGGGCGACGCGAGCCCGAAGCCGGTACCGGAGGTGCCGATCGCGGCACCGAGCGCATCGACCCCGGCCGCCGTGCAGGACGCGACGTCGGTGGTCGGGACGATGCTCAGCCGCAGCTGGCTCGCGAGGTCGGCGGTGTCGTTCGCGACGGCGTAGCTGATGCCGTACTGGAACTTGAGCGACCCGGAGTTCGTGATGGTCACGGGCGCCACGACGGTCGCGCCGGGCAGCAGGTTGTCGACGGGGACGGTGAAGTCGAGCGAGTCGCCGGCCGCGGCCGCGCTCATGTCACCCGAGCCGACCGCGAGGTTGACGTTGCCGGTCGTGATCGCGTTCGTCGTCGACTCGTTGTCGAGGAACAGCGCGGACGTCGTGAGGGACGTCGCACCGACGACGGTGAGCGCGACGATGGTCCCGGAGGCCCACAGCCGACGCCTGCGGGCCCTGTCGGCTCGTGCGGGAGCCGGGTTGACCATCTCCTCGAGCAGGTCGTCCATCATGGTGCTCTCCCCATCGACGTCGGGCTGGGCTGACAACCCTGGCATGGATCAGTCGGCACGCGAGGTGACGAACCTGAGGGTTCTGCCCGACTTTCACCCGGATGATCTCACGCGCCCCGTCCGTCCCGTGCGTCGGGAACCGCGCGCGCCCGACGCGGACCCGGGGTCGGGGGGCGGGACCTCGTCGGGCGGGATCGCGGGCGAGTACAGGAAGCCCTGCGCGCGGTCGACCCCGAGGCGGCGCAGCGTGCTCGCGGTGCGCTCGTCCTCGACGCCCTCCGCCACGACGCGCAGCCCGAACGAGTGCGCGAGGTCGACCATCGCCTGGACGACGACCTCCGAGCCCTCGCGTCCGCCGGGGCGCAGGTCGGTGACGAACAGCCGGTCGATCTTCAGCTCGCCCACGGGCAGGTGGCGCAGCTGCGAGATCGACGTGTTCCCGATGCCGAAGTCGTCGATCGCGACCCGCACCCCGAGGTCGCCGAGGCGTTCGAGCACGGGCAGGATGCGCGACGGGTCGGCGACGAGCGCGGTCTCGGTGATCTCGACCTCGAGCAGCTCGGCGGGCACGCCGTGCTCGCGAAGCAGCCGTTCGATCGCGTCGACCACCGCGGTCGTCGTGACGTCGTGCGCCGAGAGGTTGACCGCGACGGGCAGCGGTGTGCCGTCGCGCTGCCAGCGCGCGAGCTGCAGCACGGTGGTGGTCAGCGCGAAGCGCGTGAGGTCGTGGATGAGCCCGGACTGCTCGGCGAGCGGGATGAACACGCCGGGCAGGAGCAGACCGCGCGTCGGGTGGTCCCAGCGCATGAGCGCCTCGTAGCCGACGGTCCGCCCGGTGTCGAGCGCGATCTTGGGCTGGTAGTGCATGACGAGCTCGGAGGCGCCGACCGGGGCCTCGATCGCGTGGTGCAGGTCGCCCAGCAGCACGAGGCGCTGCGGCGACGAGTGGTCCTCGTCGGGGTCGTACACCGCGACGCCCGTGCGGTGGTGCTTCGCGGAGTACATCGCGACGTCGGCGGTGCGCATGAGCGACGACGCGTCGCTCGCGTGGTCGGGGATGCACGCGACGCCGACCGACGTCTCGACGTGCAGCGACATCTCGCCGAGCTGGAACGGCGGCGCGAACAGCTGGCGCACGCGCCGGGCGAGGTGCTCGGCGTTCGCGACGGACCGCACGTCGGGCAGGAGCACCGCGAACTCGTCGCCGCCGAGCCGCGCGACGACGTCGTCGTCGCGCAGCGCACCGCGCAGCCGGACGGCGACCTGCTCGAGCAGCTCGTCCCCGTGGTCGTGCCCGAGCGAGTCGTTGATGTCCTTGAACCGGTCGATGTCGAGCAGCACGAGCCCGACGCGCCCGCCGCTCTCGAGGGCCGCGGCGACGTCGCGGCGCATGCGGTCGGCGAGCAGGCGGCGGTTCGGCAGACCCGTGAGCGAGTCGATGAGCGCGAGCCGTGCGTTCTCCATCGCCGAGGACTGCAGGCGGCGCGACGTCGCGTGCACGGTGCGGAACAGCAGCAGCCAGAGCAGCACGAGCCCGCCCGCGACGAGGAGGGTCACGGTCCCGCTCGCGTGCTGCAGCGCGGCGATCGCGTCGGTGTGGTCGAGCACCACCTCGGCGGCCCCGACGATCGGGTCGCCCCCGTTGATCGTCCCGGCCGACCGGGGCGGCATGGGCTCGCCGATCCGCAGGCCCGCGAGGCTCCGCGCGTCCGACGACCGCACGGGCACGTAGACGTCGAGCACGTCGCGGATCATCGCGCCCGAGCCGGGCACGTCGGGCGGCGTGACGTCGTCGAGCACGCGCGAGTCGGGCTTGCCGGAGTCGAGCACGCGCGCGAGCCGCTCGGTGTCGGGGAACGCTGCGGTCTCGTCGGCCGAGCTGTACATGAGCGCGCCCGCGGTGCTCCAGATGCGCAGCTCGACGAGCTTGTCGCCGAACAGCGCGGTGGTCGCGACGACGGACGCGCTCTGCGCCTCGGTCAGGACGCCGGGCTCGAACGCGCTCGGCGGCAGCGGAGCGACCGCGTAGGCCATGACCGACGCGGCCGACTGCGTGCCGTCCTGCAGGGCCTGCTCGTGCATGACGCGCGACGTCATCCCCACGAGCACGACGCCGAGGGCGGTCATCGCGACGAAGCTGACGACGCCGAAGTAGCGGGTCAGCGACCAGCGGCGCCGCGTGGTGGCCCGGGCCACGGCGTCCCTCCCCTCGGCTCCCTCGTCCGTCGGCGGGACGGCTCCCGGCCGGCACGGGGTACCGGTTAGGGGCGAGGCTATGGCGTGGACGGGCCACGGGCGAGCGAGCGCACCGGGTTTCGCCCGCGTGTCCCGGGGCGCCGCGCCGGGAGAGCGACCGCGACACGCGCGGGACGCGCCCGGGAACGTGTGCGGTCGTCGTCCTGTTGCACCCGACGCAGGACGCGCACCGGTGCGTCCGACGAGGAGGTGTCACGTGCCGTACGAGGTCACGAAGACGGACGAGCAGTGGGCGCTCGAGCTCGAGCCGCAGGAGTTCGCGGTGCTGCGCCGCGCGGGGACCGAGCGGGCCTGGACGGGTGAGCTGCTGGGGGAGGAGCGCCGCGGTGTCTACCGCTGCCGGGCGTGCGGGGGCGAGCTGTTCTCGTCCGACGCGAAGTTCGAGTCGCACTGCGGCTGGCCGAGCTTCTTCACGCCGCTCGCCGGCGACGCGGTCGAGCTGCTCGAGGACCGCTCGCTCGGGATGGTGCGCACCGAGGTGCGCTGCGCGCGGTGCGGGTCCCACCTCGGGCACGTGTTCGACGACGCGCCGCAGACCCCGACGGGCGACCGGTTCTGCATGAACTCGGTGAGCCTGACGTTCGAGCCCGCCGAGGCCTGACCGTCGTCGCCCGACCGTCGTCGTCCGGTCGCGGTCGGGCGACGCCCGTTCGGTCGACTTGCAGGGCGAGAACGGCGCGGACGCTGAAGATCCGCGCCCCGGGCGCCGATGATGGGGGTGTGGACGACGTGCTCACGGTCAGGCGGTGGCGGCGCTATGGCGCCGACCGGCTCTTCGTGACCCACGAGACGGGTGCCCGGGTCGGGTCGATCGACCTGCAGTCGGGCGAGGTCGTCGTCGAGGAGCCCGAGCTCGAGGCGCCGCTGCGCCGCGCGGCGCAGGAGTTCCTGCGCGGCGACGGCAACGAGCTCACGCTGCCGATGCCCCGGCAGCCGTTCGACGCGCCCGAGCGGACCGCGCTGACGGCGTGGCTGGGGCCCGTCGACGAACGGCGCGGCGGACGTGCGGCCTCGCTGCGCACGCGGCTCGAGCGGCTCTACGCAGAGGGCTGGCACGTCGTGCACGACGTGCCGCTCGGGCGGCAGGGCACGGTCGTCGAGCACCTGCTCATCGGTCCCGGCGGCATCTTCGCGGTCGAGCAGCGCGGCGAGGCGGGGCAGCAGGTCGTGGTCGAGGGCGGCTGCATGACGGTCGACGGCACGCCCGTCGGGCACCTGCACGCGGCCCGGATGGAGGCGGCGCGCGTGCGGGGCCTCCTGCTGCGGGCCGGGTGCGCCGACGTCTCGGTGCAGTCGATCGTCGTCGTCCTCGGCGAGCTGTCCGGTCAGACGCGTCCCGACGCGCACGGCACGATCGTCGTGACGCGCGGGGCGCTCGCGCAGGAGCTGCGCTCGATGCCGCCCGTGCTCGAGCCGGACCGGGTCGCGGCCATCGCGCACGTGGCCCGGCAGCGGGTCACCTGGGGTCGGTGACGTCTCCCCGGACGACGAGGGACGTGCGGCGCGAGCCGCGACCTGGGTGCTAGCACCCCCGGAGATGGTGCTCCCTCGCCTGGTCAGGGGATTATTCGCCCGCTCCCGCTGTATGCGCCGGAGCCCGCCGCGCGCCAAGATGAGCGGGTGATGGACGACGACCTGCAGCAGCTCGAGCGCGAGCTCGGCCTGTTCCTGCGCCGTGCCACCGCGTCGTCGGCCGCCATGGCCCGCCGGGTGCACCCCGACCTCGAACCTTCGGCGTACGAGCTGCTCGCGCTCATCGAGCGCACGCCCGGCGTGCGGGCGAGCGACCTCGCCGCGTACATCGGGGTCGGTCGCGGCACGATGTCCCGGCAGCTCGCGCGCCTCGGGGCGCTCGGGCTCGTCACGCGCACGCCGGACCCGGACGACTTCCGCGGCCAGCTGCTCGCGCTGACGGCGGTCGGCCACGGCCGGCTCGAGCTCGCTCAGCACGCTCGTCGGGACTTCCTCGGCCGCGCGCTCGAGGACTGGACGCCCGAGCAGATCGCCCAGCTCACGGCCCAGCTCGGTCGCCTCAACCGCGACCTGTCGTCCGCGTGGACGACGCCACCGCCGGCGCGCGAGCCGACGCACGTCTGACCCCGCGGGGCCAGGTCGACGACGACGAGAGGCGCGGACCGTGCGGGGTCCACGCCTCTCGTCGTCAGGTGCTGCGCCCGGCCGGGCGCCCGGTCTCAGCGGGTGCGCGACGCCGCGGGGTCGTCGTCCCGCGTCTCGTCGGACGTGGTCCGTGCGCCCTGCTCGACCGCACCGACGACCGCCGGGACCAGCTCGTCGGTGACCGGGGCGATCGCCGCGGCGGACTCGTCGGCCAGCTCCTCCGAGAGGCGCTGCTCGACGCCGGACCGGCGGCCGAGCGGGACCTCCTTGAGGAAGATGACCGCGACGAGCGAGACGAGCGCGATGGGCGCCGCGAACAGGAACAGGTCCGCGATGGCGTCGCCGAACGCCTGCTCGACGACGGTCCGCACCGGCCCGGGGAGCGTCGACAGGTCCGGCAGGGCGCCGTCGTTGCCCATGGCCGAGGTGTCGATGCCGAGCTTGGCGAGACCGCTCGCGAGGTAGGAGGCCGAGCGGTTCGACAGGATCGCGCCGAGGACCGACACGCCGATCGCACCACCGAGCGTCCGGAAGAACGCGACGGTCGCGGTACCCGAGCCGATCTCGGACACGTGCAGCGTGTTCTGCACGGCGAGCACGAGGTTCTGCATGAGCATGCCGACGCCCGCGCCGAGGATCACCATGTACGCGCTGACGAGCACGAAGCTGGTGTTGTAGTGGATCGTGCCCATGAGCGCGATGCCGACCGTGAGGGTCGCGGCGCCGACGATCATGAACTTCTTGTAGCGACCCGTCTTGCTGATGATCTGACCCGACCAGGTCGAGGCGACGAGGACGCCGACGATCATCGGGATCGTCATGAGGCCCGACTGGGTCGGGGTCTTGCCGCGGGCGAGCTGCATGTACTGGCTGAGGAACACCGACGTGCCGAACATCGCGATGCCGACGGCGATGCTCGCGACGACCGACAGCACGAGCGTGCGGTTGCGGAACAGGCCGAGCGGGATGATCGGCTCCTGCGCGCCGGACTCGACCCACAGGGCCGCGGCGAGCGAGACGACCGCACCGGCGAGCATCGCGGCGGTCTGCCACGAGGCCCAGTCGAACCGGTCGCCGGCGAACGTGACCCACAGCAGGAGCAGCGCGATGCCGACCGAGATGAGCATGGCGCCCCAGTAGTCGATGCGCACGACCCGGCGGGCGAGCGGAGGCAGGTGCAGCGTGCGCTGCAGCACGATGATCGCGAACACCGCGAACGGCAGCCCGACGAAGAAGTTGGCGCGCCACGTGAGCGACGAGTCCGTGATGACGCCGCCGAGCAGCGGGCCGCCGACCATCGAGACGCCCATGACGGCGCCCATGAGGCCCATGTACCGGCCGCGCTCGCGCGGGCTGATGATGTCCGCGATGAGGACCGTGCCGAGCGCGGTCAGACCACCCGCGCCGATGCCCTGCAGCGCACGCATCCCGATGAGCATCTCGGTGTTGTGCGACAGGCCGGCGAGCGCCGACGACGCGACCGTGATGCCCAGCGCGAGCTGGATGAGCAGCTTGCGGTTGACGAGGTCGGCGAGCTTGCCCCAGATCGGGGTCGAGATCGTCGTGGTCAGCAGGGTCGCGGTGACGACCCAGGTGAACGCGGACTGGTCGCCGCCGAGATCGGTGATGATGCGGGGCAGCGAGGAGGAGACGACGCTCGTCGCGAGCATCGAGACGAACATGCCGAGCAGGATGCCGGACAGCGCCTCGAGCACCTCGCGGTGCGTCATGCGGGGTGCGCCCGAGGCCTCGGCCTGGGGTGCCTCGTCGAGCGGCTGCTCGGCGGAGCTGGTGGGTTCGGTGGTCACGGGTGTCCTTGCTCTCGTCGGGTTCGGGGGTCCCGGCGTCGTCGGCGGGTGGTGCGGGTGGTGCTGGAGGACGGCTACGCGGGTGCGCGCTCGTGGGCGGGGACGGTCGCGCGGTCGAACGTCGCGGTGAGCCGCACGATCAGCTCGATGGCCGCGGCGACGTCCTGCGGCGTCCAGTCGGACAGCAGGTCCGCGGTCGCGGTGATGAGTGCCTTGTCGATCGCGTCGGCACGTTCGAGGCCCGCGGCCGTGAGCCGCAGCGTGCGGGCGCGGCGGTCGTCGGAGTCGACGGTGCGCTCGACGAGACCGTCGTCGACGAGCTGGCTGACCTGCCGGCTCGCGACGGACATGTCGACGCGCAGCGCGTGCGCGACGTCGCCGACCTGCGTGGGCAGGCCCGAGCGCGTGCGCACCGCGAGCATGCGGACGAGCGTCGCCGTGGCCCGGCTGCACTCGGCGTCCCGCACGAGCGCCGCACCGGCCTCGCGCAGCGTGCGCGAGAACCCCTCGACGGCCCGCAGCATCGCGAGCTCGGGGCTCGAGACGGCGGGGCTGAGGACCTCGGACGACGACACGGCTGGCACACGCTCCTGAACTGGTTGTTGCACGCAAACATACGCTCGATGCATGCAGCACGCAAACGTCTGGTGCGTCGGCTGCGTCACACCGACCGGGGCGGTCCGCCGTCAGGCGTCGCCCGCGCGTGCCCCGGTCTGCCCGCGGGCCGGCCGCTCGAGACGCAGGTCGTTCATGTCCTCGAGCTGCATGCCCTTGGTCTCGGGCACCTTCGCGAGCACGAACACGAACGACAGGAGCGCGAACACGGTGTAGAGCAGGTAGGGGATCGACGCGCCGAACTGGTTGAGCAGCACGGGGAACGTCTCGGTGATGACGAAGTTCGCGATCCACTGCGCGGCGGCGGCCACACCGAGCGCGGCGGCGCGGATGCGGTTGGGGAACATCTCGCCGAGCAGCACCCACACCAGCGGTCCCCACGTCGCCCCGAAGAAGACGACGAACGCGTTGGCCGCGACGAGCGCGGTCGTGCCCCAGGCGCCCGGCAGCCGCGTGAGCATCTCGCCGGCGTTCGCGGGGTCGGGCACCTCGAACGACTGCGTGAACGCGAGCGCCATGAGCCCGAGCGACACCGTCATGCCGAGCGACCCGATGAGCAGCATCGGGCGGCGGCCGACCTTGTCGACGAGCGCGATCGCGATGAACGTGACCGCGACGTTGGTGACCGACGTGATCGTCGAGACCGTGAACGCGTCGCCCTGCTCGAAGCCCACCGCCTGCCACAGCGTCGTCGAGTAGTAGAAGATCACGTTGATCCCGACGAACTGCTGGAACACCGACAGCAGGATGCCGACCCACACGATCGGCAGCAGGCCGAGGGCGGGTCCGCGCAGGCTCGACCGCGCGGCGTTCTCGCGGTCCTGCGCGATGCTCGCCTCGATCCGGTCGACGGCCTCCTGCGGTGCGGGGTCGACGCTCGCGAGCACCCGGAACGCCTCGTCGTGCCGGCCCTGCTGCAGCAGGTAGCGCGGCGACTCCGGCATGAGCAGCGACAGTATCCCGTACAGCGCCGCGGGCACGACGCCGACGAAGAACATCCACTGCCACGCCGCGAAGCCCCACCACAGCTCCTGGTCCGGACCGCCCGCGGCGCTCTGCAGGAGCTGGTCGGACAGCAGCGCGGCGAAGATGCCGAGCGTGATCGCGAGCTGCTGCAGCGAGCCGAGGCGACCGCGCAGCGCGGCGGGCGCGATCTCGGCGATGTACGCCGGTGCCATGACCGACGCGATGCCGATGCCGATGCCGGCGAGCACGCGCCACAGGATGAGGTCGCCCACGCTGAACGCGATGCCCGTCATGACCGACGAGACCAGGAACATCACCGAGCCGAGCACCATGGTGCGCGTGCGGCCCCAGCGGTCGGCGAGGCGCCCCGCGAGCCAGGCGCCGAGCGCGCAGCCGAGCAGCGCGACCGCGACCACGAAGCCCGCGAGCACGTCGTTGTCGACGAGGTCGAACTCGGTGTTGATCGCGTCGACCGCGCCGTTGATGACCGAGCTGTCGAAGCCGAACAGGAAACCGCCGACGGCGGCCGCGACCGCCAGCGCGACCGCCTTGCCCCGGTGCGGGCTCCTCGTCGGCCCCCGGTCGTCGGTCGCTGCCGTGTCTTCCGAGCCTGTGGACATCGGTGCCGCCCCTTCCGTCACCCGTTCGGACTGCCTCGCCTGTCCCACAGTGACCCCGGTGCGACGACGCCGCACGCCGAGCGGTCGCACGCCGCACGGGGCTGCTCGGGGCGTCGGACGGGGCGGAGGCGGGGGAGACTGGGGGTCGACGACGACCGCGGGAGCCGACGACGACCCCGCGACGGACCACGACGAGGAGGCTGCCCATGGCCGACGGACCGCGCCGACCCCGGCGGCCCGCGATGCTCGACCCGCGTGCGGCCGATGCGCTCCCGGGGGCCATCGACCCCGCGCTGCGCGACGAGGTGGCGCACACGACGGCCGCCGCGCTGGTGCACCGTGGGCGCGCGAGCGAGGACCCGGCGGTCGTCGACCGGCTCGTCGCGCTCGTCGAGACCGAGGGGCTCGACGTCGTCGCGGCGCTGTGGTCCGACGCGGCCCCCGCGACGCTGCCGGGCGCGCTGTGGCGGCTGTACGTGCTGCGCGAGTGGGTGCGGCGCGACCCCGAGACGGTCGCCGACCGCTACCGCCAGGGTGTCGCGGCCGTGCCGGTGCACGACGCGGTCGCGGGCGTCGCGCAGGCGCCGGGGCCCGCGGACGTGCGCGCGGTCGCCGACGCCGTGCTCTCGGGCGTCTACACGGGCGACCTCGACGCCGCGCTCGACCGCGCGGGAGCGTTCTGCCGCGTCCTCGCTGCGGGAGCCGCGTTCGACGCGGACCACCTCGACGTCGTCGACCCGTCGGGCGCGACGCGGCTCACGCTCGGCGCCTCGTCGCTCGTGCGGACCGCCGAGGAGCTCGAGCACGCGGCCCAGCTGTGGCGCGCCGACCGCCTCGAGTGACGTCGCCGCGCACGCGCGACGACGTCAGCCGATGAGCGGGCGCAGCAGGAACGTGAAGACCGCCGCGACCAGCGCCGCGGCCGGGATCGTCAGGACCCAGGCGGTCGCGATGTTCTTCGCGACGCCCCACCGCACGGCCGACGCGCGCTTGGTCGCACCGACGCCCATGATCGCGGACGTCACGGTGTGCGTCGTCGAGACCGGGGCGTGCAGGCCCATCGCCATGACGTAGAGCACGCCCGCCGACACGGACTCCGCGACGAAGCCGCGCGCCGGGTCGACCTCGATGATCTTGCGGCCGAGCGTGCGCATGATGCGCCAGCCGCCCGAGTAGGTGCCCGCCGAGATCGCGGTCGCCGCGGCGACCTTGACCCACAGCGGGATGCCCTCGTCCTTGTCGGCCCAGCCGACCGTGAGCAGCGCGAGGTAGATGACGCCCATCGTCTTCTGCGCGTCCTGCAGCCCGTGCCCGAGCGCCATCGCGGACGCCGAGACCGTCTGCGCGAGCCGGAAGCGGCGCATCACACGGGTCGGCGGGCGGTTCCGCAGGAGCCACAGGACGCCGACCATGAGGAAGAACGCGAGCGTGAAGCCGATCACGGGGGACAGCACCATCGGCACGACGACCTTGTCGAACACCGAGCCCCAGTAGACGCCGAGGCTCGCCGCGAGCCCCGCGCCGACGAGCCCGCCGATGAGCGCGTGCGTCGACGACGACGGCAGCCCGAACCACCACGTGATGAGGTTCCAGACGATCGCGCCGACGAGCCCGCAGATGATGACGAGCAGCGCGCTGTGGTTGCTCGCGTCCGCGAGGTCCACGATCGACGTCGCGATGGTCTCCGCGACCGTCGTGCCGAGCATGGCGCCGACGAAGTTCATCACCGCGGCCATGATGAGCGCGATGCGCGGGGTCAGGGCCCGCGTCGAGACGGACGTCGCGATCGCGTTCGCCGCGTCGTGGAACCCGTTGGTGTAGTCGAAGCCGAGCGCGAGCGCGACGACGAGGATGACGAGCGCGACCTCCACGGCGGCTCAGGACTCCTTGACGGCGATCGTCTCGACCGCGTTCGCGACCTTCTCGAACGCGTCGGCGGCCTCCTCGAGCTTCTCGACGATCTCCTTGAGCTTGAGCAGCTCGATCGGGTCGGCGATCTCGTCGAACATCTGGGCCAGCAGCTTGCGGTACGACTTGTCCGCCTGGTTCTCGAGGCGGTTGACCTCGACCCAGTACTCGGACAGCGCGTCCATCGAGCGCAGCCGCGGCATGGCCTCGGCGGTGAGCTCGGCGGCCCGCTGCAGGACCTGGACCTGGTCCGCGACGCGCGCCGGCAGCTCACCGACCTTGTACAGGACCATGAGGTCCGCGGCCTCGTCCATGAAGTCCATGCAGTCGTCGAGCGTCGACGCCAGCATGTAGATGTCGTCGCGGTCGAACGGCGTCACGAACGTCTGGTTGAGCCGCCGCATGATCTGGTGCGTCGCCTCGTCGGCGAGGTGCTCCGCCTCGGAGATCCGCTTGTTGATCTCCTTGCGGGCCTCGGGGGTCGCGCCCAGCATCTCGCTGAGCAGGTTCGCTCCCGTGACCAGGTGCTGCGCGGACGCGGCGAACAGGTCGAAGAACGTGGTGTCGCGCGGTGTCAGGCGCAGGCGCACTTCAGGCTCCGGAGGCGGGGTGGCAGGTCGGTGTCAGGCTAGTTCCCCGGCGACGTTTCGAGAAACACGAGGCGTCGTGCCGGTGTCGTGCGGGTCGCGGTCCCGCGCACGCGTCCGACGAGCGGGCGGGCGCGACGCCGGACCGGGAGCGCCTCTCGGCGCACGGCCGCTCGGAGCGGCTGAAGATGGAGCCCGGGGCTACCGCGGCCCGACGTCGCGCTCCCATGCTACGTGCCGCCGCGGCGCGACTGCGCCGCGGGTCCCGTGCGGCCCGGCTCGGGCGGGCGTGCGGCCGGCTCATGCGACCGCACGGTGGGTCTCCACCGCCACGACGCGCGGCCCGTCCGCGCGCTGCGCGACGTGCGCGACGAGCACCTGGGCGGGGTGCAGGTACGGGTCCGACGAGGGCAGCGCGGCCCGCACCGAGCGCCGCGCGTGCCGGGCGAGCGTGGCGATCACGGTGGGCAGCACGGGTCGGTGCGTGCACAGCAGCGAGTCGCCGGGGGAGTCCAGCAGCGACTCGACGACGGCACGGACGGCAGCGGGGTCCGCGGCGTGGCCGGCCTCGGAGAGCGCGCCGACGTGCTCGAGCGGGAGCTGCGCCGCCGACGCGTACGGCTGGCCCGTGTCCACGCACCGCAGCCACGGGCTGGACACGATCCGGCCCGCACCGAACGCCGAGACGACCGGCACGAGCCGCGCCGCCTGCCGCCGGCCCGCGGGGGTCAGCGGACGGTCGTCCTCGCTCCCGGCCCAGCCGCTGCGTCGTCGGGCCGTCCCGTGCCGCGCGACGACGACCGCGCGCGTGTCCAGCCGGCCCTTCGCGTGCGCCGCGACGAGCGCGACGAGCGGGGCGCGGTCGTCGGCGCGCGTGAGGCGGGCCGCCGCGGCCTCGACGTCGAACCAGCGCACGTGGTCGATCTCGGCGCGCGACGCACGCGGGACGGGCGGGCGGGCCCGCAGCGACGCGGCGTCGTCGCGGCCCGCGACCTGTGCCGCCCAGTAGTGCACGCGCTTGGTGCGCCCGCCGGAGACCGGGTACTCGAGCGGCGGCAGCGGGACGCCGAGCACGACGTCGTGGCCGGTCTCCTCGGCGACCTCGCGCCATGCGGCCGTGACGACGGACTCGCCGCGCTCGAGCTTGCCCTTGGGCCACGACCAGTCGTCGTACCGGGGGCGGTGCACGAGCGCGACCTGCAGGCGGCCGGTCCGGACGCGCCAGACGAGCGCCCCGGCCGCCTCGACGACGACCTGGCCCGGGGGTGACTGGCTCACCGAGCCGTCCCGGGTCGCCGCCTCTGCCGCGCGATGAGGGCCGCGTGGAGGTCGGTCAGCGGCGTCCCGTCGTCGGACCGCGCGGCGCGGCGCCACGAGCCGTCCTCCTCGAGGTGCCACGACGAGGTCGCGTCGGCGACCGACTCGTCGATCAGGTCGACGAGCTCCGCCACCTGGTCGGGGTCCGCGACGCGGACGAGCGCCTCGACCCGGCGGTCGAGGTTGCGGTGCATGAGGTCCGCCGAGCCGATGAACACCTCGGGACCCTCGAACGTGTCGTCGGCCGCGGGGGTCGCGTGCGCGAACGCGAAGATGCGCGCGTGCTCGAGGAACCGGCCGAGGATCGAGCGCACGCGGATGTTCTCGCTGAGCCCCGGCACGCCGGGCCGCAGCGCGCAGATGCCGCGCACCACGAGGTCGACGGGGACGCCCGCCTGGCTCGCGCGGTACAGCGCGTCGATCGTGACCTCGTCGACCATCGAGTTGACCTTCAGCCTGATCCACGCGGGCTCGCCCGCGCGCGCCGCGGCCGCCTCGCGCTCGATGCGCTCGACGAGCCCGGCCCGCACCGAGCGCGGGGCGACGAGCAGGCGGTGGAAGCGGCTCTTGGGGGCGTAGCCCGAGAGCTGGTTGAACAGGCGCGTGAGGTCCTGGCCGACCTCGGGGTCGGCGGTGAGCAGGCCCAGGTCCGTGTAGAGCCGTGCGGTCTTCGGGTGGTAGTTGCCCGTCCCGACGTGGCTGTAGCGGCGCAGGCCGTCGGCCTCCTGACGCACGACGAGCGAGAGCTTGCAGTGCGTCTTGAGCCCGACGATGCCGTACACGACGTGCACGCCCGCCTGCTCGAGCTTGCGCGCCCACGAGATGTTGTTCTGCTCGTCGAACCGGGCCTTGATCTCGACGAGCGCGAGGACCTGCTTGCCCGCCTCGGCCGCGTCGATGAGCGCGTCCACGATGGGCGAGTCGCCCGACGTGCGGTAGAGCGTCTGCTTGATCGCGAGCACCGCGGGGTCCGCGGCCGCCTGCTCGAGGAACGTCTGCACGCTCGTCGAGAACGAGTCGTACGGGTGGTGCAGGAGGATGTCGCGCTCGCGGATCTTCGCGAACACGTCCGTGGGCGTCGCCGACTCGACCTCGGCGAGCTGGCGGTGCGTCGTCGGGACGAACCGCGGGAACTGCAGCTCCGAGCGGTCGAGGTCGGCGATGACGTTGAGCCCCGTGTGGTCGAGCGGCGCCGGGAGCTCGTAGACCTCGTCCTCGGCCATGCCGAGCTCGCGGACCAGCAGCGTGCGGATGCGCGGGCTGATGCCGTCGGCGATCTCGAGGCGCACGGGCGGCCCGAACCGCCGGCGCAGCAGCTCCTTCTCCATGGCCTTGAGGAGGTTCTCGGCGTCGTCCTCCTCGACCTCGACGTCCTCGTTGCGCGTCACGCGGAACGTGTGGTGCTCGCGCACCTCCATGCCGGGGAAGAGCTGTTCGAGGTGCTCGGAGATGACGTCCTCGACGGGCACGAAGCTCGTCGGGCCCTTCTCGACGGATGCGGTCTGCTCGTCCGGCGCGGAGGGGCGCCCGCTCGCGTCGACCGCGATGAACCGGGGCAGCAGCGGCGGGACCTTGACGCGCGCGAAGTGCTCCTTGCCCGTCGTGGGGTTCACGACGACCACGGCGAGGTTGAGCGAGAGCCCCGAGATGTACGGGAACGGGTGCGCGGGGTCCACCGCGAGCGGCGTGAGCACCGGGAAGATCTGCCGCCGGAAGAACTTGCGCAGCCGGTCCTGCTCGGACTCCCCGAGGTCCTGCCAGCGCACGAGCGTGATCCCCTCGCCCGCGAGCGCGGGCTGCACCTGCTCCGCGAACACGCGCGCGTGGCGGTCCATGAGCTCGTGCGCCTTCTCGCTGATGGCCTCGAGCACCTGGCGCGGGCTCAGCCCGGACGCGGCGGGCACGGCGATGCCCGTCGCGATGCGGCGCTTGAGCCCGGCGACGCGGACCATGAAGAACTCGTCGAGGTTGGACGCGAAGATCGCGAGGAACCGCACGCGCTCGAGCAGCGGCAGGTCCCCGTCCTCGGCGAGCTCGAGCACGCGCTGGTTGAAGGCCAGCCACGACAGCTCGCGGTCGAGGAACCGGTCAGCCGGGAGCGGTTCGAGCTCGACGTCGGGCTCCGGCGCTTCCTGCGGGCGCGCGAGGTGCTCGGCGATGTGGGCCTCGAGCTCGGTGCTGAGAGCGGGGGCGTCCGTCATGCGCCCATGGTGGCACCACTGGATGAACGCGGCGTGTCCTCGCCGAACATCACGTCGACCGCGGACGGCTCGAACCCCGCGCGGCGGTACGTCCGGATCGCGACCTCGTTGTCCGCCTCGGTGTAGAGGATGACCTCGGGCAGCCCGCGTGCGGCCAGGTGCGCGAGCCCCAGGTCGGTGAGCGCACCCCCGAGACCGAGCCCCTGCGCGTCCGGGTCGACGCCCACGACGTAGATCTCGCCGACCGCGTCCGGTCCGTGCTCGCCGGGCGCGTGCACCTTCGTCCACACCGAGCCGAGCAGCATGCCGTCGCGCTCGACGAGCAGGAACCCCGCAGGGTCGAACCAGGGCTCGAGCTCGCGTGCGCGCAGGTCGGCGCTCGTCATGCGCCCCTGCTCGGGGTGGTGCGCGAACGCGCGCGAGTTGACCCGGCGCCACGCGTCCTCGTCCTGCCCGGGCACGAACGCGCGGGCCGTCACGCCGTGCGGCAGCGCCCGCGCCGGTCGCGTCGCCGCCCCCTCGGACCATGCCGCGAGGTCCAGGCGCATCTGCCACAGCTCGCGCACGACGTGCATGCCCGCCGCCTCCGCGAAGGCCCGCGCTGCGGGCAGCGCCCCGTGCGCCCACACGTGCAGCGGACGGCCGGGGATCTCGTGCGCCGTCGCGCGGGCCGCGTCGAGCAGTGCCGCCGCCGTGCCCGAACGTCGGTGCGCCGGGTGCACGACGAGCTCGGCGCGCGCGGCCGTCGTGCTTCCGACGTCCACCTGCGCGTACCCGACGACCGTGCCGTCGCCGACCCCGGCCTCGGGCACGACCAGGTGGACGACCGGCGCCTGCGCGTCCTCGAGCCAGAGCAGCGGCTGCTCCGAGAGCGGTGCGGTCGCGTCCGACCCGGCCGCGGCGGCGGCCAGCGCGCGCACCGCGGCGGCGGTCCCGGACGACAGGGGTGCTGGGCGCACGGCGACCGTCACGCGCGCCTTCGTCGGCTCGACCATCCACCCATCCCACCACGCGAGACGGTTCCCACGGGAGCGGGTCACCCGCAGGAGCGACCTCGGCCGCCGGTCGTGGCCCGGGGCGACGGTCGGCACGGGTGGCGCTGCCGGGGTCGCGCAGGTCCGGCGCGCGGGCGAACCGTCCGAGACCGGGGCGGACCGGACGTCGGGGCGCGGCGTGCACGCACGTCGGGCCGGTCCGAGGCGCGGCGGGGCCTGTGGGGGGACGGTCCGGTGACGTACGTTGGTCAGATCATGGATCTCGACCCCGACCTCGTGAGCCCGGGCCGAGGCGGCGCCTCGTCGCTGCCCGCGGCAACCGGCGAGGCGGGGACCTCGGGGGCCGGGCGGGTCACGCGCCGCAGCCTGCGCGCCGCCGAGCGGGCCGCCCGGTCCGCTGCCGAGACCCCGCCGGACGGTGAGGTCGCGCTGGGCGGTGAGGTCGCGCCGGACGGTGAGGCCGCGCAGGGCGGTGAGGTCGCGCAGGACGACGGCAGGGCCGCGCAGGACGACGGTGCGCTCGAGGTCGGCGCGCCCGCGCGCGACGGCGGCGACGCTGCGCCGGACGGTGCCGCGCGGGACGGTGCCGCCCAGGACGGTGCTGCGGTCGCGCACGACGGCGCGGCGACACAGCCCGCCGACGAGCCGCGTCGTCGGTCGCGTCGACGCGCCGGCTCGGTGCACGCCCCGGCCGACGAGGGCGCCGACGACGCCGAGCCCGGGTCGGTGCAGGTCGTCGACGTCGACGTCGTGGTCGTCGGCGCCGGCCAGGCCGGGCTGTCCGCCGCGTACCACCTGCACAAGGCCGGTCTGGTCCCCGTCGGCGACCGCGGCTGGCAGACGGCTGCCGCCACGTTCGTCGTGCTGGACGACGCCCCCGCACCGGGCGGCGCGTGGCAGCACCGACCGCCCGGCATGCGCGTCGCCGACGCGCACGGCGTGCACGACCTGCCGGGCATGCCCCTGCTGGTCCCCGACCCGCAGGAGAGCGCCGCGCGGGCCGTGCCGTACTACTTCGCGCAGTACGAGGAGGCCTTCGGGCTGCACGTGCAGCGGCCCGTGACGGTCACCCGGGTCGACGACGCGCCCGACGACCCGGCGACCGACGGCGCGGAGCGGCCCCTGCTCGTCACGAGCGCGCTCGTGGGCGACCCGACCGCGCGCGTCGTGTGGCGTACCCGCGGGCTGGTCAACGCGTCCGGCACCTGGCGCAAGCCGTTCTGGCCCGCGTACCCGGGGCGGGCCGCGTTCCGCGGTCGCCAGGTCCACTCGCGCGACGTCCGGGACCCGGCGGAGCTGGCGGACGGGCACGTGGTCGTCGTCGGCGGTGGCACGTCCGCCGTGCAGCTGCTGCTCGCGCTCGCGGAGGTCACGACGACCACGTGGGTCACCCGACGACCGCCCGCGTGGCGCGCGAGCGAGCTCACGCCCGAGCTGGGGCGGGCCGCCGTCGCGCTCGTCGAGGAGCGCACGCGCGCCGGGCTGCCGCCCGGGTCGATCGTGTCCGCGACCGGGCTGCCGCTCACCGACGCCTACCGGGCCGGGATCGCGTCCGGCGTGCTCCGCGCACGGCCGGTGTTCAGCAGGATCGTCGCCGAGGGCGTCGTGTGGGACGACCCGGTCCCGCCGCCGGTCCCGGTGCGTCCGGCGCCGCGCGCGGTCGCCGTCGGTCGGTCGGTCGGCGGACCGGGTGCGGCGATCGAGGCCGCACCCGGGCAGGGGACCGACCTCGAGCACGAGACCGGTCAGGTGCTCGAGCCGGGGCCCGAGCCGGCTCTGGAGGCGGGGCTCGAGCCGGGGCTCGGGGGATGGGCCGACGGGCCCGGGCTCGTCGAGGCGCGCACGATCGTGTGGGCGACGGGCTACCGGCCCGCGCTCGACCACCTCGCGCCGCTGCGGCTGCGCGGCCCGCACGGGGGAGTCGTCATGTCGGGCACGCGCGTCGCCGCGGACCCGCGCGTCCACCTCGTCGGCTACGGACCGTCGGCGTCGACGATCGGCGCCAACCGGGCCGGTCGCGACGCGGTGCGCGAGCTCCTCGCGACGCTCCACCTGCGCTGACCCCGGCCACCCCACCTCGCCCCGCCCGCCCCGTCGCGATAGTGCGAGGTTCTGGCTGCTGGGAGCGACCAGGACCGCGCACGATCGTGCGCGTGCGGGCGGGGTGAGGGATCAGGTCAGGAGCAGGTGACCGGCGGGGCGGTGGTCGGGGCGGTGCCCGAGCCGATGAAGCCGTACTCGGTGCTCTGGCCCGCGCCGAGCGCGCCGTTCCAGGCGGCGTTGGTGACGGTCACGGCGCTCGTGCCGGAGAAGGTGCCGCTCCAGCCCTGGGCGACGGCGGCGCCGCCGGGGAGGGTGAACGCCGTGGTCCAGTGCGTGAGCGGGTTCGCGCCGGCCGTCACGACGACCGCGCCCTGGAAGCCGCCGGGCCACGAGCCGACGATCCGGAACGTCGCCGTGCACGTGCCGCCGGGGTTGCTGGTCGGCGTCGGGCTCGGCGTCGGGGTGACGGTCGGGCTGGGGGTCGGCGTGGGCGTCGGGGTGGGCGTCGGCGTGACGGTCGGTGTCGGCGTCGGCGTGGGGGTCGGCGTCGGGGTGGGCGTCGGCTGCGGCCCGTCGTAGACCGCGGCCGTCACGGCCGTCGCCTTGATGCCGTTGGCACCGTCGAACAGGCGCGTGCCCCACGACGTCTTCTGCGCGGGGTTGAAGTTCGTCACCATGTCGAGGTACTCGACACCGCCGCCGTTGCCGGACCAGGACCAGCCGTAGTAGCCGATCCCGCGCGCGACGGCCTCGGACATGATCGTGTCCTCGTCGGGGTCGCCGTCGGAGTGCATGTTGCCGAACTCGCCGATGACGAGCGGCAGCCCCTTCGACTTGAACGCGTCGAGGTAGGTCCTGATGGTCGACGCGTTGTTGTAGACGCCGTACATGTGCACCGAGAACAGGACGTTCTTGTCGGGGTCGGCCGCGGCGACGGTCGCGGCGTTGTCCCGCATGATCCCCGCCCAGTCCTGACCCCACGACGGCGCGTCGATCACGATGTTGTGGTGCAGGCCCGCGGCGCGCAGCTTCTGCACGGCGGCCGACGAGTCCGCGGCCCAGCCTGCGTTCGCGGTCGCGTTGTTGCCGTACGGCTCGTTGCCGATGTTGATCTGGACGTAGTCCTCCTGGCCCTTGAGGACGGACGCGAGGCTCACCCAGTAGTCGGCGGCCTTCGCGAGGGTCACGGCGCCGCCCTGCTCGCCGTAGCCGGTCGTGTCGTGGTCCTCGAGCATGCAGATGAGCTCGTTGGCCTTGCACAGGCTGATGATGTTCGCGACGTCGGCGGCGTCGTTCTTGGTCCACCGGTCACCGCCCGAGAGCACGACGCGCAGGGCGTTGGCGCCCGCGGCGCGGATCGCGGGGATGGCGGCCGGCGTCTGGGACGTGAACCAGGTGTGGGCGTGCGAGACGCCGCGGGCGACGAACGGCGTGCCGTCCGCCTCCACGAGCCGGGTGCCCGAGACGTGCAGCCCCGGTGGGGTGGCCGCCTGGGCGGACGTGGTCAGCGCCGTCGCGCCGAGCGCGGCGACGAGCGCCGCGACGGTGGCGCCGGCGAGCAGGGGTCGAGACCTCATGGACATCCTCGTTCCTGAGCCTCGGACGACTGGGCTGTGGGAGGTCCGAAGAGCTGCGTGGGTCGGTGGCCACAGCGATGTGACCGGTGATCGGCTGCGTGCCTGCCCGGGGGTCGGCACGCCGTCACCCAACCAGGGCGGGCGGCGGGGGAGGAGACGCCTAAACGTTTGCGGCCGCACTTTCGTCGGACGGTGACGAAAGTGCGGCCGCAGATCGCGCAACGTGCGGTCAGGAGCAGGTGACCGCCGGTGCCGTGGTCGGGGCGGTGCCTGAGCCGATGAAGCCGTACTCGGTGCTCTGGCCCGCGCCGAGGGTGCCGTTCCAGGCGGCGTTGGTGACGGTCACGGCGCTCGTGCCGGAGAAGTCGCCGCTCCAGCCCTGGGCGACGGTTGCGCCGCCGGGGAGGGTGAACGCGGTGGTCCAGTGCGTGAGCGGGGTCGTACCGGCCGTCACGACGACCGCACCCTGGAAGCCGCCCGGCCAGGCGTTGACGATCCGGAGATCGGCGCTGCAGGAGCCGGTCGGCTGGCCCGTCGGCTCGTCGGTCGGCTCGCTCGTGGGCTCCGCGGACGGCTCGCTGGTCGGCTCCTCGGTGGGCTCGCTCGTGGGCTCCTCGGTGGGTTCCTCGGTCGGGTCGGGCGTCGGGTGGGTGCCGTCGTAGACCGAGGCGGTGACCGCGGTCGCCTTGATGCCGTTCGGGCCGTTCAGCACACGCTGCCCCCACGGCGACACGTTCGCCGGGTCGAAGCCGAGCACCATGTCGAGGATCGGGTCCGTGTTCCCGGACCACGACCAGCCGTAGTAGCCGATGTCGCGCGCGACGGCCTCGGCCATCACGGTCGCGTCGTCGACGTCCGCGGCCGACGCCCGGTAGCCGAACTCGCCGATGATGAGCGGCAGCCCCTTCGCCGCGAACGCGTCGAGGTAGGACGTGATGGTCGACGCGTTGTTGTAGACGCCGTACATGTGGATCGAGAACAGGACGTTGTCGTCCGGGTCCGCCGCGGCGACCGTCTGCGCGCTGTCGCGCATGACGTTCTTCCAGTCCTGGCCCCACGCGGGCGCGTCCACGACGATGTTGTGGTGCAGGCCGGCGGCACGCAGCCGCTGGATCGCGGCCGACGTGTCCGACGCCCACTTCAGGTTCGCGGTGTCGTTGTTGCCGAACGGCTCGTTGCCGATGTTGATCTGGACGTAGTCCTCCTGCCCGACGAGCACGTCCTTGAGCCCGATCCAGTAGCTCGCGGCCATGTCGAGGCTCGAGGCCGCGCCCTCCTCGCCGTAGCCGGTCGTGTCGTGGTCCTCGAGCATGCAGATGAGCTCGTTGGCCTTGCACAGGCTGATGATGTTCGCGACGTCGGCCGCGTCGTTCTTGGACCAGCGGTGGCCGTCGGACAGCACGACGCGCAGCGCGTTGGCGCCCGCGGCACGGATCGCCGGGATGGCGGTCGGCGTCTGGGACGTGAACCAGGTGTGCGCGTGCGAGACGCCGCGGGCGACGAACGGCGTGCCGTCCGCCTCCACGAGCTGCGTGCCGGACACGTGCAGCCCGGGCGGCGTGGCGGCCTGCGCCGACGTCGCGGCGACGGATGCGCCGACGACGAGCGACGCCGCGGCGGCCAGGGCGAGCAGGGGTCGAGACCTCATGGACAGTCCTCGTTCGGGCGCGCGACGAGCCGTGTCGCGGGTCGCAGCACCCGGCTTCCGGTCGGGGCCACGACGGTGTGGCCGGTGATGGGGACGGACCTGGACGGGATCCGTCTCCACCTCAGCACACCCGCACGTCGCCCCGGCACCCCCGATCGTCGAAGCGCATCGATTAACCGATCCCGGGGGCGCGCGCATCGGGTGCAGGTGGGCCGGTCGGCTCTGTGCTCAGGGGTGGCGCGCTCGTTCGGTGGCCATGCGCCGGTGCCAAGCGATCCGCAGCACGCCAGCGGGACCTTCGTCCTCGGCAGAGGGCGGGACATCGTCGGTCAGCGCGCGCGGCGAGCGCAACTGAGCTGGGTGCGCTCGAAGACTCCTTGACGCGTACGAATCGAAAAGATAACTTCGTCCCGACTCGCACGGCTCCTCCAGTGTCCCGTGCCCGCATGATGAAAACAGGGGGCAAGTCTGATGCATGGCCGGATGATCGCCGCTGCCGCGGCACTTTCGCTGCTGGTCCTTCCGCTTCTCGCGCCAACTGCTGCGCATGCCGGGGGCGGGTCGGCCGACGGTGAGCCGCGGATCGCCACCACCAAGCACTTCCAGCGCGTGGGCGGTCGAAATGCGCGCGGGGTCGACAAGAGCCACGTACAGCGCTATATCGACGAGACAATGCGGACGTCGGGCGTCGTTGCTGCGGATCAGTTGGAAGTCTGGACGACAAACGTCGATGGCCGCGACGTCTCGGCGGTCATCCCGGTCGGTAGTCGGCTTGAGGCAGCGAGCCGCGTATCCGACGATGCCGGAGGTACCGCCATCAGTGCATTCGGAGTGGAGTTTGCGGAAGCGGACGAAGCTTCGGGGGTCATTCCACCTGTCGCGCACCTGAAAGGCCGAGGTGCGCCCCTTCGCGAGTACTGCAGGACGATATGGTTCGATGTCAAGACCTTATCGACCGACGATCAGGTATACGACTGCTACGAAAAGTACAAGCTTTCGAACACGTCCTACATCTACAGTCGCTACTCGAAGGGTACGCTCGCGAAGGGGCCCTCAAGTCTGCGCCGCGAGTTCCACGAGTACACGATTCGCTATCGCGAATACAAGGGGTACGGTCGAATCATCAGCGGGCCACATAACTATGGGCCGTTGCCAAATAGCACCGAGTGTGGTAGCGGTGAGTTCTCGTACGGTGGTGTCAAGATTCCGCTGACGTCCTGCGCGAGTATCGAGAACCTGGCGGGCGGCGCGTACCACCAAACCGGTACGCGCTATAAGGGTCACGCGACGGGGCAGAAATATGTCGACACCTACGCCAGGTATACAACGAATGGAAGCGAACCCTACTTCTCCGACTATGTCTGGTTGACGATCGGAGAGTGCGGCAACCTACTGATCGCATGCTACAACACGAATAACGACTACTCGCGTATGTGGACGGATGGCGGGTGGGCTAGGTAGATGCGAGTATCGAGGCTCGCTGCCGCGACGGTGGGTGTGCTCGCCCTGCTCGTCGGCGCCACGCTCTGCCGTGACGCCCTCAGTAGTGAATCAGCTCGAGAGGCAAGTGACACACTCGATTCTCCGTCGTGTGAGTACCCCGGCACCTCGCTCGCGGAGTGGTGTCACACTATCGACGTCGACGGCGTTCGGATTCGATATGCACTCATACGGAGCGGACAGACTTCGAGGACGGTGGTCTACGACCCGGGGGGGCCCGGGGTCTCGGTTCTCTCGCGGAATGTCAATGACGTCGACGAAGTGTTGGCGAGCGCGCGCCGGCGGGGACTGAATACGCTCATCGTCGATGAGCCGTGGGTGATGTCCCCGTATTCTGAAGTTTGCCGTTCTGCACTCTCAGATTACCTTGCCGATTCGGTGTCCCACTATCCGAATATTGCGGGTGTGGCTACACTTGAGGGCCTTCGCAAGACTTGCCTGACTCTCGAGAGTCCGGCGGCGCTGACCGCGGCGGGGTATCGACGTCAAATCGAGGAAATCGAGCGGATCGAGAGAATCCACGTCGAGCGACTCGAGGGATATTCGTTTGCTTCGGTGCGAGGGGCGTATCTTGGAGGAGATCGTCCGGACATGGTGGTAGCAGTGGGTACGCCATTTCCAGTTGGTGCAGACGCGGAAGACTTCTTCGACGCGGTGGCTAAGTCGGCTGTGCCAGGTGAGGGAGGGTCGCAGTCATGGATGCTAGATTCCGCTGCGGCGTATTATCGACTCACGGGTCTGTCCTTTCGAGATGTGGCTCCCGAGGATGCGAGCCGCGGACTGTGGCAGGCTGACAGCTCGGGTGGGCTGTCGCTCTCCCGAGTGGGGTACTACTCAGAGTTCTGCAGGGCGCTGACGGGCTGGCGGGATTTGGCGAGACCCGGGACGATTCGGCCCCAGAGTGTCACCGCCCAGAGGTCGTTGCACGCGGTGTGCACGCAGGTTGAGGGCGATGCCGAGTTAGCGTTACCGCCGAGGACGTGCTTCGCGGTGCTGCAAGCTGACGCTCAGACGCCTTGGGTTGCGTCACAACTGACCAGGCACGCCAAAATCGAATGGCTGGAGATTGGTAGACATGGTGAGGTCCCGATTCCTGACTGTTCGTAGTGGATTGCCGACGGCGGCACAGCGTCGCCTGGCGACCGGGTGGCTGTGGCGAAGCGTCGTAGGTGCATGCGCCCTGATGGTGGTCGGTGGGGCAGTGGTGTACGTGCTTGCTCCGGGGGGCGCGACCGTGCCGCCGTGGCTCGCGTGGCTGGTCGGCTGGGGGCTCGTCGTCGCGCTCGCGGTCGCAGCGGTCGTCGTCGACATCGTGGGTGCTCGACGTCTCCGCGGTCGTCGACGTGCGGACGCCATCGCGCTGGTCGTCGCAGCCGCGCTGGGTGGAGCGTGGCTCGCCCTCCTGGTGCTGCTGCTGCGCCTGGACTGCCTCGGGCCGGAGTGCGAGAAGCCGGTGACCTGGATGCGGTACCTCGTGCTGCTTCCCGTGGTCCCGCTCGGCGGGCTGGCGGTCGTCGGGCTGCTGGTGCGTCGTCGTGGTCGGCTCGACCGCGACGGGTGAGGGTGTCCTGACGCGGCAGGGAGCCGGGACGCGTGCACGTCCCGGGTCCCTGCCGGACGTCGGCCAGCGGGGTGCGGGTCAGTCCTCCGACGCGCTCGCCGGGGTGGCCAGGCCCTGCGCGATGAGGTCCATGACCGACGAGTCCGCGAGCGTCGTCGCGTCACCGACCTGGCGGTGCTCCGCGACGTCGCGCAGCAGTCGGCGCATGATCTTGCCCGAGCGCGTCTTGGGCAGCTCCGGCACGACGAGCACCTGGCGCGGCTTCGCGATCGGCCCGATCTCCTTGGCGACGTGGTTGCGCAGCGTCGTCGCGACCTCGTCGGCCGAGGCGTCCCCGCCCCCCGCGTCGCCGCGCAGGATCACGAAGGCGACGACGGCCTGGCCCGTGGTCTCGTCGGACGCGCCGACGACCGCGGCCTCCGCGACCCACTCGTGCGACACGAGTGCCGACTCGATCTCGGTCGTCGACAGGCGGTGGCCCGAGACGTTCATGACGTCGTCGACGCGGCCGAGCAGCCACACGTCGCCGTCGTCGTCCTTCTTCGCACCGTCGCCCGCGAAGTACAGGCCCTGGAACCGGGACCAGTACGTGTCGACGTAGCGCTGCCGGTCGCCCCAGATGCCGCGCAGCATCGCGGGCCACGGCTCGCGGATCACGAGGTAGCCGCCCGCGCCGTCGGGCACCGAGCGGGCCTCGTCGTCGACCACGTCCGCCGCGATACCGGGCAGCGCGACCTGCGCCGAGCCCGGCTTCGTCGCCGTGACGCCCGGCAGCGGGCTGATCATGATCGCGCCCGTCTCCGTCTGCCACCACGTGTCGACGATCGGAGTGCGGTCGCCGCCGATGACGCGGCGGTACCACATCCACGCCTCGGGGTTGATGGGCTCGCCCACGCTCCCGAGCACGCGCAGGCTCGACAGGTCGAACTGCGCGGGGATCTCCTCGCCCCACTTCATGCACGTGCGGATGGCCGTGGGTGCCGTGTAGAGGATCGTCACGCCGTACTTCTGGACGATCTCCCACCAGCGGCCGCGGTGCGGCGTGTCCGGCGTGCCCTCGTAGATGACCTGTGTCGCGCCGTTGACGAGCGGCCCGTAGACGACGTACGAGTGCCCCGTGACCCAGCCGATGTCGGCCGTGCACCAGTACACGTCCGACTCGGGCTTGAGGTCGAACACGTTGAGGTGCGTGTACGCCGACTGCGTGAGGTACCCGCCCGTCGTGTGGAAGATGCCCTTCGGCTTCCCCGTGGTGCCCGACGTGTAGAGGATGAACAGCGGGTGCTCGGCGTCGACCTCGACCGGGGTGTGCTGGTCCGACGCGGAGCCCACCGCGTCCGCCCACCACAGGTCCCGGCCCTCGGTCCACGCGACGTCCTGACCGGTGCGCCGCACGACGAGCACGTGCTCGACCGTCGTCGGACCCTTCGCGAGCGCCTCGTCGACCGCGGGCTTGAGCGCCGACGGTGCACCGCGGCGGAACCCGCCGTCGGCCGTGATGACGAGCTTCGCCTCCGCGTCGAGGATGCGGCTGTACAGCGCCTCCGCCGAGAACCCGCCGAACACCACCGAGTGCGGCGCCCCGATGCGCGCGCACGCGAGCATCGCGACGACCGCCTCCGGGATCATCGGCAGGTAGATCGCGACCCGGTCGCCCGTGCCGACCCCCAGCGCGACGAGCGCGTTCGCCGCCTGCGCGACCTCGCGCTGCAGGTCCGCGTACGTGATGGTGCGCGTGTCGCCGCCCTCGCCCTCGAAGTGCAGCGCGACCCGGTCGCCGCGGCCCGCCTCGACGTGCCGGTCCACCGCGTTGTACGCCGCGTTGAGCCTCCCGTCCGCGAACCACCGGGCGACCGGTGCGTCCGACCAGTCGAGCGACTGCGTGAACGGCGTGCTCCACGTCAGCAGCTCGCGCGCCTGCTCGGCCCAGAACGCGGGGCGGTCCGCGTTCGCCCACGAGTACAGGTCGGCGGTCGCGTTCGCCTGTGCGGCGAACTCGGGCGACGGGGGGAACTGGCGGTCCTCGGAGAGCAGGTTCTCCAGGCCGCCGGCGGTCGGGTCGGACACGCGGGCCTCCAGCAACGACGTCGGTGCGGATGAGTCGGGACCTTCGTCCCTCCGGTTCGGCACTCTAGTCACCGCACGCGTGATCGGCCCGGTCCGCGTCGCGTCGTCTCGCGGTCCGGGCCGTGCGCCCGGGTCAGCGGTGGCGCTCGCGGAACGCGCCCAGCCGCACGCCGCGCCGGTGGGCCACCGCCGCCGCGATCCCCGCGAGCAGCACGAGGAACCCCGCGACGAGCAGCGTGCCCGAGGTGCCCGCGACCGTCACCTCGACGAACGTCGAGCGCCACTCGCTCGCGTCGACGAGCGTCGTGACCCGCGTGTGCACGACGTCCGGGACGACGAGCGCCGCGCCGCCGAGCAGCGTCAGGACCGTGCCGCCCGTGATCGGCGCTGCGGGCGTCCACACCGCGAGCACCGTGACCCAGCCGAGCGCGAGCAGCCCGAGCACGACGAGCACGACGCCCGACCAGTCGACCGTCGCGTCCCACCGCGGCACCTGTGCGGCCAGGATCCGGGACTGGCCGAGCAGCACCACGCCCGCCGCGAGCGGCGCCAGCACGAGCCCGACGAACGCGCCGAGCCAGTGCGTGCCCGTCGACGTCGTGCGCGGGGCGTGGGGCTCGGGGAAGAGCCGGTCGTCGTCGGGGCCGCTGAGGCGCGGCGCGGTGGGCGCGGGTGCGGCAGCCGCGACGAGCGGGGTGCCGTCGACCGGCGTCGCGGGCGCGGTCGGCGCCGCGGGGACCGCGGGGCCGACGACCGTGTCGGCGAGGCCGGCGGGTGCGGGCGGGACCGTCCCGGTGCTCGCGGTCGGCGCGGCCGTCGTTCCCGCAGCGACCGCGGGCGTGCCCGTGGGGCTGGTCGCGGGCGGACGGCGCGTGCTCGGACGCGCGGGCGGCGGCGGGACGGGTTCCGGCCGCACGGCGGCGTGCCGTCCCGTGTCGAGACCGGGCTCGCTCGTCGGACCGGTCGTCGCGCCGGCCGCCAGTCCTGCAGCGGGACCGTCAGCCGCTGTCGCGGCCGCGTCTGGTGCCCGGTCGTCCGCTGGGCCGGCGGGACGCTCGTCGGCGGTCGGTGCGACCGGCGGGTCCGCGGGCTCGCGCGCCTCGTCGTCCGCGGGGCTCTCGTCCGCAGCGGTGACCGTGGGCTCGGGGGTCGCGTCGTCCGCGGACGGGACCACGGGTTCGTCGGGACCGGTGCTCGCGGACGGGGCCACGGGCTCGTCGGACCCGGTGCTCGCGGGCGGGGCCACGGGTTCGTCGGGACCGGTGCTCGCGGACGAGGCCACGGGGTCGTCTGACCCGGTGCTTGCGGCGGACGGGTTCTCGTCGGTGCTCATCACGGCTCCCGGGTCCGGGGCGGTGCTGGCTGCACCGCCGACCCGTTCACCGTAGGACGGGCTCGGCCTCGTCGGCGGGTGCCGCGCTGACGGCGGTGCCCGCGGTCGCGTCGTCGGGCGCGGCGCCGCCGACGACCGCGCGCGGCGAGCCGCGGTACGCGTACGCGGCGCCGACGAGCAGCGCACCGCCGATCGTGTTGCCGAGCCCGACCCACAGCACGTTGCGGGCGAACTCGACGACGGTCGCGCCGTCGATGCCGCCGAGCAGCCCGAGCGACATGGTCGTCATGTTCGCGACGACGTGCTCGAAGCCCGACGTGATGAACACCGTGACGCACGCGAAGATCGCGAGGATCTTCGCGGTCTCGTCGCGCAGCTTCGTCGCGCACCACACGCCCAGACAGACCAGGAGGTTGCACAGCACGCCGCGGAACAGCAGCTGCACGTTCGACTCGGCGGCCTTGTGCTCGATCATGCGCGCGACCTGCTCGCCCGCGGCCGTGCCCGGTGCCGTGACGCCCGAGAGGTGGACGAGGACCGCGAACACGAACGACCCGACGAGGTTCCCGCCGAGCACCGCGAGGAGCGTCAGCCCGGCCCGGCCCCACGTGAGGCGGCGGCGCATCGCGCCCTGCGTGAGCATCATCATCGCGGACGTCGCGAGCTCCGCCCCCGCGATGACGACGATCGTGAGCGCGACCCCGAACACGAGGCCCTGCACGAGCGGCGCGAACGGGCTCCCGGCGGCGACGAGCGGCCCGCCCGCCTCGACCATGATGACCACGCCGATGCCGATGTACGCGCCGGCCAGCATGGTCCGCACCAGGAACAGCCACGGCGTGCGCAGCAGGTCCGACTTGTGGTGCGCGGCCTCGGCCTGCGTCTCGACGGCGTCCTCGATGCTCAGCACGCGCCCACTGTCCCGCACGCGCGAGCGCGTCCCGTGGGACGAAAGTTCCCACCCCCGAACGCCACACATCGACGCCGAGCGCACCCGCACCAGGTGTGGCGCTCGGCACGGATGGGTGGCGCTCGCGGCGGGGTGGTGGGGACGTAGGTTCGGGGTGTGACGCACCTGTTCTCGCCCCTGACGCTGCGCGGCACGACGTTCGTCAACCGCGCGTGGCTCGCGCCCATGTGCCAGTACTCGGCGGTCGACGGGTTCGTCGACGACTGGCACCTCGTGCACCTGGGCGCACGGGCGTCGGGCGGGTTCGGGCTGCTGCTGACCGAGGCGACCGCCGTGGTCCCGCAGGGCCGGATCTCGCCGCAGGACGCCGGGCTGTGGTCCGACGAGCATGCGACGGCCTGGCGGCGCATCACGGACTTCGTGCACGCGCGCGGCACCCGCATCGGCGTGCAGCTCGCGCACGCGGGTCGCAAGGCGTCGGTGTACCGGCCGTGGTCGTCGTCGACCGGCTCGGTGCCGGCCGACGACGGCGGGTGGGGGACCGTCGCGCCGTCGGCCGTGGCGTTCCCGGAGCTCGCGGTGCCGAGCGCGCTCTCGTCGGACGAGGTCGCGGCGCTGCCGGGCGCGTTCGCGGAGGCCGCGCGGCGTGCGGTCGCCGCGGGCTTCGACGTCGTCGAGCTGCACGCCGCGCACGGCTACCTGCTGCACCAGTTCCTGTCGCCGCTGTCGAACGTGCGCACCGACGAGTGGGGCGGCACGTTCGAGGGCCGGGCGCGCCTGCTCGTCGCGACCGTCGACGCGGTGCGCGCGGTGTGGCCCGACGACCGTCCGCTGCTCGTGCGGCTCTCCGCGACGGACTGGGTGCCGGGCGGGCTCACCGCGGACGACGTCGCTCGGGTCGCCGGCCTGCTCGTCGGGCACGGGGTCGATCTCGTGGACGTGTCGACGGGCGGCAACGCGCTCGCCGCGATCCCCGTCGAGCCCGGGTACCAGGTGCCGTTCGCGCGGCAGGTGCGCGCCGCGGGGCTGCCCGTCGCGGCGGTCGGGCTGCTCGACGACCCGGCACTCGCCGAGCGCGTGCTGGCCGACGGGTCGGCGGACGCCGTGCTCGTCGGACGCGGTGCGCTGCGCGACCCGTCGTGGCCGCTGCGCGCCGCGCACCGGCTCGGGGTGCGCCTCGGCGAGCTGCCGTCCGCGCCCGAGCCGGCGTCGTCGGTCCCGCTCGCGCACGTCACGACCACGGGCTACCAGCCGCAGCACGTCCGCGGCGCCTACCGCTGACCCCCACCCGCGAGCGCCACACATCCGCCGCGAGCGCCACGCTTGTTGGTGGCGCGCTCGCGGTCGATGTGTGGCGCTCGCGGGGGGGCTAGTGGGAGGTGGCCGCGACCGCTGCCGCGACGCGCGTCGTGACCTCCGGGTGGAAGACGCTCGGGACGATGTACGTCGGGTTGAGCTCGTGCGGCCGGACCACCGCCGCGAGCGCCTCCGCCGCCGCGAGCAGCATCTCGTCCGTGATGCGGTGGGACTGCGCGTCGAGCAGGCCGCGGAACACGCCCGGGAACGCGAGCACGTTGTTGATCTGGTTCGCGAAGTCCGAGCGGCCCGTCCCGACGACCGCCGCGTACTGCGCCGCGTCGTCCGGGTCGACCTCGGGGCGCGGGTTCGCGAGCGCGAACACGATCGAGTCCGACGCCATGCGGGACACGTCGCGGCCCGTGATGACGTCGGGCGCCGACACCCCGACGAACACGTCGGCGCCCACGAGCGCGTCGCTGATCGAGCCCGTCACGCCGCGCGGGTTCGTGACCGACGCCGTCCACGCGAGCTGCGGCGTGAGGCCCGGGCGGCCGGAGTGCACCACGCCGTCGATGTCCCCGACGACGACGTCGTGCGCCCCCGCCGCGAGCAGCAGCCGCAGCACGGCGGTCCCCGCCGCACCCGCGCCCGACAGCACGATCCGCACGTCCCCGATGCGCTTGCCGACCACCTGCAGCGCGTTCGTGAGCGCCGCGACCACGACGATCGCCGTGCCGTGCTGGTCGTCGTGGAACACCGGGATGTCCAGCCGCTCCCGCAGCCGCCGCTCCACCTCGAAGCAGCGCGGCGCGCTGATGTCCTCGAGGTTGATGCCCGCGAACACCGGCGCGATCGCGCACACCGTCTCGACGATCTGGTCGACGTCCGTGGTGTCCAGCGCGATGGGGAACGCGTCGATGTCCGCGAACCGCTTGAACAGCACCGCCTTGCCCTCCATGACGGGGAGCGCCGCGAGCGGGCCCACGTCACCCAGGCCCAGCACCGCGGTCCCGTCGGTCACGACCGCGATCGTGTTGCGCTTGATCGTGAGTCTGCGCGCGTCCTCCGGGTGGGCCGCGATCGCCTCGCTCACGCGCGCGACCCCCGGCGTGTACGCCATCGACAGGTCGTCACGGTTGCGCAGCGGGATCTTCGGCGTGATCTCGAGCTTGCCGCCCAGGTGCATGAGGAACGTGCGGTCCGACACGCGGTCCACCCGGACGCCGTCGAGCTCGCCCAGCGCCTCGACGATGCGTGCCGCGTGCGCCTCGCCGAGCGTCGCGCACGTCACGTCGACCTGCATCTGCTCGTGCTCCGACGCCGTGACGTCGAGCGCGGTGACGATGCCGCCCGCCTGCTCGATCGCCGTGGTGAGCTCGCTCACCGCGGTCGGGCGCGCAGCGACGTGCAGGCGCGCGGTGATGGACGACGACACGCTCGGCCCGGCCATAGGCGCCAGTGTGCCGCCGCTGCCGCCGACGCGCGTGGTGAACGGTCGACCGGCCGGTACGGTCGACCGGTGACGCAGGACGCTCTGGCCGGGTGGGTCGACCTCACCGCCGACGCCGTCTCGCGGGCGCGCAGCGCGTGCGCCGAGCTGCGCTGGCACGAGGCGTACCGCAGACGGTGGCGCGAGGTGCGAGCCGAGGCCGGGCTGCGGGCCGCGCACGCGAGCGCCGCGCTCGAGGGTGCGCGGCTGCCGCTCGAGCACGTCCGGGCGCTCGCGACGGGCGGTGCCGCGTGGCCGGCGACGACGTCGGGTGCGGCTCCCGGGGACGGTGCCCAGCGCGCTGCCGGTCGTGGCGTTCGGCTCGATGTGGGGCCCGACGTCCCGCCGGGGCCCGTTCCCGGGGCCGAGGCCGTGCTCGTCGGCGCGCTGCGCGGGGCGTCGCTCGTCGACGGGCTGCTGCCGGACCTCGGTGCGCGCGGCGCCGGTGCGCTCCCGCCCCTGCCGCAGCTGCTCGCCCGAGCCCACACGGTCGTCGCAGCGGGCTGGCTGCCCACCGACGCGCTCGGTCGGCTGCGGGCGGACGGACCTGCGCTCGACCAGCGCGGGCTCGGGACGGCGCCCGTCGGGCGTGAGGTCGCCGCACGGGTCGACCTGCTGTCGCGCACGGTCGCGACGACGAGCGCGCCCGCCCTGGTCGTCGCGGCGCTCGTGCATGCCGAGGTGCTGGCCATGCGGCCGTTCGTCGCGGGCAACGGGCTCGTCGCGCGGCTCGTCGCGCGGGTGCTGGCGACCACGGGCGGGCTCGACCCGACCGGGTCGGTCCTGCCCGAGCCCGCGTGGGCCGCTGCGCCCCAGCTCTACACCGCGGCCGTGGCCGGCTACGCGACGGGTGAGCCGGACCGGGTCGCGGCGTGGTTCTCCGCGTACGCCGACGCGGTGGTCGCTGGGGCGGACCGGGCGCGGGCCGTCGCCGACGGCGTGCTCGCCGGCCGGCTCGGCTGACCGTCTGCTCGGTCCGGATCGGCTGCGCGCGCCGCGAGGTGGGTGCACGGAGGGCCGGGAGGTGCGCGCTCGCCGCGAGCCCTGCCCGCACACGAACGACGGCGCCCCGTGGGACGCCGTCGTCGACTGCTGGTGCGAGGGTGATCAAGCGTGCTGTTCATCGGTCGCTACGGGACCAGCCCGGTCGACCTGCCCGAAGGTGGGCTACACCTGCGCGTGGGTGCCCTCGCGCGCTCTGCAGTTGTGCCGCCCTTGATACCCCTCGGCGCGGCTTGTGGGAACCCCTGCGAGTGTCGTCGCAGGTCGCGCGACGGCAGGCGTCAGATGGCAAGACCCGAGTCCACCATGCGGACGGGTGGCGTCCACGATCAGGCCGCGCGCGCTCGTCGGCGGTGCCACCACCACCACGCGACGGCACCGGCGACGACGGCCCCCGCGACGACCGTCCCCGCGACCCGCGCCTCCCGGTCGCCGAAGAGCGGCACCGGCCGACGGAAGGTCAGGACGCCCCAGCCGTTCTCGGCCGCGAGCCGCCGCAGCGCCCGGTCGGGGTTCACCGCGAACCCGTGCCCGACCGCGCCGAGCATGGGCGCGTCGGTGATCGAGTCGGAGTACGCGAAGCTGTGCGCGAGGTCGTAGCCGTACGTCTCGGCGAGCTCACGCATCGCCGCCGCCTTGTTCTCGCCGTACGCGTAGAAGTCGATCTCGCCCGAGTAGCGGCCGTCGACCACCTGCATCTGCGTCGCGACGACGTGGTCCGCGCCGAGCACGGCCGCGATGGGCTCGACGATCTCGCTCCCGGAGGCCGAGACCACGACCACGTCGCGGCCCGCCGCGTGGTGCTCGGCGATGAGCGCGACGGCCTCGGCGTAGACCGTGGGGTCGATGGCCTCGTGCAGCGTCTCGGCGACGACCTGCGTGACCTGTGCGACCGGCCACCCCGTCACCGTGCGCGACAGGTTGGCGCGCAGGCGCTCGGTCTGCACCTCGTCGGCGCCGCCCACGAGGTAGAGGAACTGCGCGACCGCCGTGCGCAGGACGTTGCGCTTCGTGAGCAGCCCCTCGGCGAGGAAGCCCCGCGAGAACGCGGTGGCGGAGGACGTCGCGATGATCGTCTTGTCGAGGTCGAAGAACGCCGCAGGTCGCAGGCGTGGCGACGCGGACTCGTCGGCCATGGTCGCTCCCTCCGGTGGGTGTCTGCCGCGAGCGTAGCGACCCGGTCCGACACCGCGACCCGGTTTCCCCAGCCGGGTGACCGCAGGTCGGCGCCACCCGACCCCAGCCCCGGCCCACGCACGGCCGTCCACAGCCGGCCGGCGCCGTGGCGCGCGGACGTCCGGCTGGTCGGCAGGCTCGCGGGTGACGAGGAGGTGGCCGGTGGGACAGGTCGACGAGTGGCGCGGGACACAGGGCACGTCGTGGCCCGTGCGGTCGGCCGCGCCGCCCCCGCGCGCGCTCGTCGTGGGCGTGGTGGGGGCACGAGGCGGCGCGGGGACGTCGACGTTCGCCGCGGCGCTCGCCGCGCGGTTCGCCCGCCGCACCGCGACCGCGCTCGTCGACCTCGACAGGTGCGGTGCGGGCATCGACGTGCTCCTCGCGCTCGAGGACGACGACGGCGTGCGGTGGCCCGACCTGACGTCCGCGCGCGGGGACGTCGACGGGGCGCAGGTGCTCGCGCTGCTCCCGCGCTGGGGTCCGTGCGCGGTGCTGAGCGCCGACCGGCGCCGACCCGTCCTGCCGGAGCCGGGTGTCGTCGCCGACGTCCTGCACGCCCTCACCTCGGTGTGCGGCGTGCTCGTGCTCGATCTCGAGCGGGCGGCCGTCGTGACGGGCGAGTCGGTCGCCCCGGTGTGCGACGCGGTCGTGGTGCTCACGCCGCGAGACCTGCGGTCCGTCGCGGGTGTCCTCGCGCTGCGGGACCGGCTCGTGAGCCACGGTGCCGAGGTCGGGCTCGTCGTGAGCGGTCCGTCGCCCGGCGGGCTCGGGGTCGACGACGTCGCGCAGGCGGTCGACCTGCCCGTGCTCGCGCGGCTCGGGGTGGACCGGCGCACCGCCGCGACGACCGAGCGCGCGGGCGTGCCGCTCACGGGTGCCGTGGCACGCGCGGCAGGACGCGTCGCGCGCACGCTCGTCGGGAGCACGGACCGGGCGCCGTGGCTGACGCCCGCACCCCTCGGACGAGGCGTCGAGGCGCCGGTCGTCGCATGGTGAGCGTCGCCGGGGCGCCGGACGCGGCGTTCGTCGACGCCGTGCGCGAGCGGGTGCGGTCCGGTGCGCGCGCCGCCGGACCAGACCAGGACGCCCTCGCGCGCGCGGTCGAGGACGTGGCGCGCGAGCGGGGCGCGGTGCTCGGCTCGGCCGTGCTGCCGGCCACCGTGCGCGCCGTGCGGGCGGCGATCTTCGGCGCGGGACCGCTGCAGCCGTTCCTCGAGGACCCGCGCGTGAGCGACGTGCTCGTCAACGGTCCTCGTGAGGTGTGGGTCGAGCTCGACGGCCGGCTCGCGCGCACGGACGTCGACCTCGGGTCCGACGACGACGTGCGTGCGCTCGCGGTGCGGCTCGCCGCGGCGGGCGGGCAGCGGCTCGACGACGGTGCGCCGACGGTCGACGCACAGCTGCCCGACGGGACGCGCCTGCACGCGGTGCTCCCGCCCGTCGCGGGTGGCTGCACGCTGCTCAGCCTGCGTGTCGTGCGCTCCAGGACGCTCTCGATCGACGAGCTCGTGCGGGCCGGGACCGTGCCGGGCGCGCTCGTCGGGACCGTGCGTGCGCTCGTCGACGTGCGTGCGAACCTGCTGGTCTCCGGCGCGACCGGAGCGGGCAAGACGACGCTGCTCGCGGGCCTGCTGTCGTGGGTCGGCGCCGACGAGCGGATCGTCGTGATCGAGGAGGCCGGCGAGCTCGTGCCCCGGCACCCGCACGTCGTGCGGCTCCTCGCGCGGCGGGCCAACGTCGAGGGTGCGGGGCGGGTCGACCTCGCCGAGCTCGTGCGGCAGGCGCTGCGCATGCGGCCCGACCGCATCGTGCTCGGCGAGTGCCGCGGGGCCGAGGTCCGCGAGGTCATGGCGGCGCTCAACACCGGGCACGACGGCGGCTGCGCGACGGTGCACGCCAACACCGCGTCCGACGTGGGTCCGCGCCTCGAGGCGCTCGCCGCGCTCGCCGGGCTCTCGCGCGAGGCGACCGCCGCCCAGGCCTCGGCCGCGTTCGACGCGGTCCTGCACCTGCGCCGGACCGGACCCGGACGCACGCGGCGGCAGCTCGCCGAGGTCGCGGTCGTCCGACGAGGCGCGAGCGGGCTCGAGGTCGTCCCCGCGGTCGTCGTCGACGCTGCGGGCGTGCCGACCCGCGGCCCCGGCTGGTCCCAGCTCGACGCGCGGCTGCGGGACGAACGGTGAGCGCCGTCGCGGGTGTGGCGGGCGCCGTCGTCGTGCTGGCGTGCGCGGGCCCGCGCGCCAGGCGGGCGCCGTCGGCCGACGGCGGGCCGCCGTCGCGGGGTGGTGCGCGCGGTCCCGGCCCGTCGGGTGGGGTGCGCCAGGCGTCGCTCGAGTCGGTGCTCGTGACGGTCGGGACGCAGCTGCGCGCGGGTCGCTCGCCCCGGGACGCCTGGCAGGGTGCGCTCGGCACGGCACCGCGCGACGACGTGCCGTCGGTCGCCGACCTGCTGCGGGTGTGCGGCTCGACCGGTCCGGGACGACGCGGCGGGATCGTCGTCGGACGCGTGCGAGCACGGGCCGGCGTGCGTCGTCGGAGCCGGGTCCGTGCGGCCCGGCAGGACCCCCGGCTCGTCGAGCGGGCCGCTGCCGTGGTCGCTGCCGCGCGCACCGCGCACGAGCTGGGGGCGCCGTTGGCCGACGTGCTCGCGCGCGTGTCCGAGTCCCTCGCGGCAGACGCCGCCGAGCGCGACGACGTCGAGGCGGCGCTGGCCGGTCCGCGGGCGACGGCCCGTGTGCTCGCGTGGCTGCCGCTGCTCGGCGTCGGGCTCGGTGCGGTGCTCGGCGCGGACCCCGTGCGCGTGCTGCTCGGCGGGGGCCCGGGGTCGACCGCGGGCGTCGTCGGGCTCCTGCTCGTCGTCGCGGGTCGCCGCTGGACCGCGCGCCTGCTCGCACGAGCGGTGCGCTCGTGAGCGTGGGGCGGGCGCGATGAGCCTGCTCGCGGCAGCGCTCGTCGGCGGGGTCCTGCCGTGGTGCGTGCGGCGGCCGACGAGGGGACGTGATGCCCCGCTCGAGCCTCGCGACGGTCTGGCCGGGGACGCCCGCGCGCCCGGTCCGGCGTCGGCATCGCTCCGGGCGGCGAGCGTGGACGCCCGAGGCGGACCGGTCGCGCTCGACGTCGTCCTGCTGCTCGAGCTCGTCGAGACCGCGGTCGCCTCGGGTGCGCCCGTGCCGCGAGCGCTGCACGCCGTCGGCGGTGCGGTCGCGGGCGATGCCGGACGGGCCCTCGCCGACGCGGGAGCCGCGCTCGTGCTGGGCGCCTCGTGGTCGGCGGCGTGGGCCGGGGCCCCGGCAGGTGTCGGCGAGGTGCGGGACGCGCTCGAGGACGCGTGGCGCACCGGGGCCGCCGCCGGTCCTGCCCTGCGGGGCCGCGCCGCCGCGATCCGACGCCACCGGCGGCGACGGGCGCGCATCGCGGGGGCGGCGCTCGGGGTGCGGCTCGTGCTGCCGCTCGGGCTGTGCTTCCTGCCGGCGTTCGTCCTGCTCGGGCTGGTCCCGCTCGTGCTGGGGCTCGGGTCCGGGCTGCTCGACGGGGTCCTGCCGTGAGGCCGGGGTCCCACGTCCCGCCACCCGACCCCAGCCCCGGTCGGCGACCGTGCGACCCCCAGCCGGGCGAGGTCGGGCCCCGCGCCGCGGCGTGCGCGGCGACGCTGGCGGTCCCGGTCAGCGCGGGCAGAGGACACCGGGACCTCTGCGGACACACGCCGGAGCACGGCGGGAACGGAGCACGGATGCAGACCATCGACCAGGCCGACGGACAGGCGGCGACGAGCACGGAGACGACGAGCACGCCGACGACGAGCGCGGCGGGTGACCCGCCGCGCGAGCGGACGCTGCGCTGCGGGCACCGACGCGCGCGGCGTCCCGGCTGGGTGCCGGTCCGCGTGGCCCGCCGCGCGGCGGTGCGCGTCCGCTCGGGCGTGCACGACGCCGGGATGGCGACCGCCGAGTACGCGATCGCCACGCTCGCGGCGGTGGGCTTCGCCGGGCTGCTCGTCGTGATCCTCAAGGGCAACGAGGTCAAGAGCCTGCTGTCGGGGATCGTCAAGCAGGCGCTGTCGCTGTGATCGGCGGGCGGGCCGACCGCGGGTCGGTCACGGCCGAGCTCGCGGTCGGCCTGCCCGTGGTCGTCCTGCTGCTGCTCGTCGTGCTCGGTGCGGGCACGGCGGGCGTCGTGCAGCAGCGGTGCGCCGAGGCGGCGCGGACCGCGGCGCGGGTCGCCGCGATCGGTGAGGACGACGCGGCGGTGCGCGACGCGGCCGAACGCGTCGCGGGCGGTGGCGCGCACGTCGTCGTCGCCCGGTCCGACGGGTGGGTCACCGTCACCGTCACGTCTGCCCTGCCCGTCCCGGGCGTCGGCCAGGGCATCCGGCTCACCGGCCGGTCGACGGCCTGGGTCGAACCGTGACGCGGACTGCGGCCCGGATCGCGGCCCGGGCGGTGGCGTGGATCGTGACCCGGGCTGTGACCCGGTGGGGCCGCTCGCACGACGAGGGTGCGGGTACGGTCCTGCTGCTCGCGGTCGTGCTCGTCGCCGTGGTGGTGGCGCTCGCCCTGGCAGCCGTCGCCGGCGCGCACGCCGCTCGGGGGCGGGCCCAGTCCGCCGCCGACCTCGCGGCGCTCGCGGGGGCGACCCTCGCGCAGCGCGGGGCTGCCGAGCCGGACGTGTGCGCGCTCGCCGCGCAGGTCGCGCTCCGCAACGACGCCAAGGTCGAGTCGTGCCTGCTCACGGCCGCGCGGGTCGTGACCGTCGACGTCGTCGCGGACGCGCGCGGCGGCCGCGCCCGCGCGCACGCGAGGGCAGGGGTGCGCACCGCGGGTCCCGAGGTGGAGCGCGTCGGGGACGGTCATGGCGACGCGGATCGTGACGGTGGATCGTCAGCCCGGGGTCGCGTACCGCAGGACGGTGGTCAGCAAACGCAGGCCCGCGGCCTTGTCGAGCGGGTTGTTCGCGTTGCCGCACTTGGGCGACTGCACGCACGCCGGACAGCCGGACGCGCAGGGGCAGCCGGCGATCGCGTCCCGCGTCGCGGTGAGCCAGGTCGCGCCCAGGTGGAAGCCGCGCTCGGCGAACCCTGCCCCGCCGGGGTGTGCGTCGTGGACGAAGACGGTCGCCTCTCCCGTGTCGGGGTGCAGCGCGGTGGACAGCCCGCCGAGGTCCCAGCGGTCGCACGTCGCGAGCAGCGGGAGCAGGCCGATCGAGGCGTGCTCCGCGGCGTGCAGGGCGCCCGGCAGCGCCTCGAGCGTCACGCCCGCCTCCTCGAGGACCGGTGCGGGCACGGTCCACCAGACCGACGACGTGCGCAGCGTGCGCGGCGGCAGGTCGAGGTCCTCGTAGCCGAGCACGGCGAGGTCCGGAAGGTGCTTGCGGTGGAACCCCAGCACCTGCGACGTGACGTCGACCGTCCCGAGGTGCCACGCCACGGGGCCCCAGCGTCGCTCCTCGTGCACGTCGACGACCGCGGTCGTCGTGAGCCAGCGCGCCCACGTGCCGAAGTCGACGTCGCGGCGCGTCGCGAGCGCGAGGTCGTCGTCCGGGCGCAGCTCGTCCACGACGAACGTGGCGCCCTGGTGCACGTACACGGCGCCGGGGTGCAGCGTCGCGTCGGCGGCGGCCGCGTCGACGGTCCCGAGCACCCGGCCGGTGTCGGTCTCGACGACCCGCACGGGGTTGCCGCCCGCACCGCGCAGGTCGGTGAGCCGCGACGCGGGCTCGGCGTGGGTCCAGTACCAGCCCGACGCCCGGCGACGCAGGACGCCGTGCGCGACGAGGTCGTCGAGCACCGCCTCCGCGCGGTCGCCGAACAGGCCGAGCTCGTCGGCACGCACGGGACGCTCGGCCGCCGCCGCGCACAGGTGCGGTGCGAGCACGTACGGGTTGGTCGGGTCGAACGTCGTGGCCTCGACGGGCACGTCCAGCACCGCGTCCGGGTGGTGCACCAGGTAGGTGTCGAGCGGGTCCTCGCGCGCGACGAGCGCGACGAGCCCGTCGGCGCCCGCGCGTCCGGCGCGTCCGGCCTGCTGCCAGAACGACACGCGCGTGCCCGGCCAGCCGGCGATCAGCACCGCGTCCAGACCCGAGATGTCGACCCCGAGCTCGAGCGCGTTCGTCGTGGCCAGGGCGCGCAGCGCACCCGAGCGGATCGCGCGTTCGAGCGCACGCCGCTCCTCCGGCAGGTAGCCGCCCCGATAGGCCTGGACCGTGCCGCGCAGCGACGGGTCGACCGAGGCGACGTGCTCGCGTGTCGCGGTGGCGACGGACTCGGCAGCGCGACGTGACCGCGTGAACGCGAGCGTGCGCGCGCCGTGCGCGACGAGGTCGGCCAGGAGGTCCGCGACCTCGGCGGTCGCCGTGCGCCGTGGCCGGTCCTCGGGCTCGCCCGGGGTCGCCCACGGGTCCTCGTCGGGCAGGAGCGAGGCCCAGGGCGTGCCGGCGTCGGGCCCGATGCCGGGCAGCTCGGGCGGCTGCCACAGCACCACGGTCTTGCGACCGGCGGGAGACGCGTCGTCCGTGACCGCCTCGACCTCGTCGGCCGAGACGCCCAGGAGCCGGGCGGCGCTCGCGGCCGGGTCGGCGGTCGTCGCCGATGCGAGCACGAACGTCGGCGTGGCCCCGTAGGCCGCGGCGAGGCGGCGCAGCCGACGCAGCACGAGCGCGACGTGCGCGCCGAACACCCCGCGGAACGCGTGGCACTCGTCGAGCACCACGTAGCGCAGCGACGCGAGCAGGCGCGACCAGCGCTCGTGCTGCGGGAGGAACGAGAAGTGCAGGAAGTCGGGGTTGGTGAGCACGACGTCGGCGTGCTCCCGGACCCAGCGGCGCTCGTCGGGTGAGGTGTCGCCGTCGCACGTCGCGACACGGACGTCGCGCGTCCGGGCCGCGTCGAGCAGTCGGTCGAGCGCGGCGAGCTGGTCGGCCGCCAGAGCCTTGGTCGGGCAGAGGTACAGGACGCTCGCGCGGCGGCGCGCCGACTCGATGCGCCCCGGGTCGAGCGTCGCCGACGCCCACCCCGTGCGGACCGCGGTGAGTGCGGGCAGCCAGTACGCGAGCGACTTGCCCGAGCCCGTCGTTGTCGCGAGCACCGTGTGCCGGCCCGCCCACGCCGAGTCGGCCGCCTGGACCTGGTGCCGCCACGGCTCGCTGACCCCGAGCGCGCGATAGCCGCGCACCAGGTCCGCGTCGGCCCAGCCGGGCCACGGCTCGTGCACACCCTCGCGCGCGGGCAGCCGACGCACGTGCGTCGCCCGCTCGGCCCGGCGTCCGCCGGCGAGCAGCACCCCGAGCAGCTCGTCGGCCTCCACCCCCTCATGCTCCCACCCACCCACCTACCGACCCCCACCCCGCCCACCTCACCGACCCCACCGACCGACCCCACCGACCGACCCCGCCCACCGACCCACCCACCCACGCATCCCTCGCGACCCTGACCGTCGGTCGCCGCCGCTCCGCCGTCGTCACTTCGCGGGTGCCGGGGTGAGGTCGCGGGCCAC
>Ga0206103_100112_pt1 | contig 65845 bp, 53 predicted proteins | sample 1B5Ametagenome_FD_148638 | JGI IMG/M metagenome (GOLD analysis project Ga0206103, IMG submission 148638) | Enriched microbial communities from leaf-cutter ant dump, University of Wisconsin, Madison, United States - 1B5A | ecosystem: Environmental > Terrestrial > Nest > Insects nest > Nest dump... | reverse complement strand
GGCGCGGGCTGCTGCACGTCATTTCGAGCTTGGGCAGTATCTGAAGATACAGCCGCTGCGCTCAAAAAGCCGCGCATCAACCCACGGCGCTCGCAAATCATTGCGTCTACTCAACCCGAAAATGCTCTATAGCCGGTCGCGCCCGTGGGGCTCGCGCCAGTCGATCAACGGCCCGATCGGGACGATGCCGCTCGGGTTGATCTCGTCGTGCGTCCGGTAGTAGTGGCGCTTGATCTGGTCGAAATCGACCGTCGCGGCGATTCCCGGTCGCTGGTAGAGGTCCAGCAGGTAGCCGTGCAGGTTCGGGTAGTCGATGATCCGCCGTACATTGCACTTGAAATGCCCGTGGTAAACGGCGTCGAAACGGATCAGCGTGCAAAAGAGCCGCCAGTCCGTTTCCACGATCCGGCTGCCCATCAGGTAGCGGCGCGCGGAGAGGCGGGCTTCCAGTTCATCGAGCGTGGCAAAGAGGAGGCGGCACGCCTTTTCGTAGGCGGCCTGCGTCGTGGCGAACCCGGCCCGGTAAACGCCGTTGTTCACGGTCTCGTAGATGAGCGTGCTCCATCGCTCCATCTCCTCGCGAAGCGTTTCGGGAAAAAGATCGACCTCCGGGTGCCGCGCGAAGGCGTTGAATTCCCTGTTGAACATCCGGCAGATGTCGTCCTCCGAATTATTGACGATGCGGCCCGTATCCCGGTCCCAGAGCACCGGAACCGTCACCCGTGTGTCGGCGTCGAAGGCCGGATCGCTCGCCGCGTAGGCTTCGCTCAAAAACGAAAAACCGTTCACCGGATCATGGCTGAACCCCGGCCCGTCCCGGAACGCCCACCCCCGTTCATCGCGCACCGGATCGGCCACCGTCACGCCGATCGCCTCCTCCAGCCCCTTGAGGTGGCGGAGAATCAGCGTCCGGCACGCCCAGGGGCAGGCGAGGGAAATATAAAGATGATAACGCCCGGCGGCGGGGGCATACGGGGTGGAGCCGTCCCGGCTCACCTGATCCCGGAACCGGTCTTCCTGCCGTTCGAATTCTCCTTGCGCGGATTGTTCATTTGCGAATTGGGCTTTGGCGGTCATGACGGATGAAGATTGGGACGAGGGTGTACGGGTTTCCCCAGAAAACGGGTGAAAGGGTCGTGCCGGGCGTCCTTTTTGTGGGCACGTTTTGGCGAAATGGTCTCACTTTGGGCCAAAAGCGTGGTTTTTCCGCCGCTTCCGGGTGAACTTAGGAGCACGCTCCGATAAAATGCCGATCGCGCGCGGGCAGGTGCGCCTTTGCCTTTGTCCGGAAGAAGACGGCGACCGGCAGGGCCATGGCGACCAGCGCCAGCGGCCAGGCCAGCGCAGGCGGAAGAGGGGCGGTATAGGCCCATGCCAGAAAGAGCCCGATCGAAAAAACCAGCGAGGCGAGAAAGAGGCTCGTGGCGCGGAGGGACGCCTGCCGGGTCTGCAAGCCGCTTGCAACAAGATTGCAGGCGAGGGAAAAAATTCTCAAACCAATGAGATCTCCGGATTTTTCGCCTGTTTTTTGGCGGAAAACGAAATTTTTGGCGGGCGGGTGAGCGTGAAATACGAACTCCAGCGGTTCGTTCCGAAGAGGCCCCGCGCGGCAGCGCGAATTGGGTCCAGCGTCACGCTGGTGGCGGAAGGGGTGGGATTCGAATACCCTTCACCCTCCATCCGTAGGCAGACGATTCAAAAGAGCGGCACGAAGCGGTTCGTGTGTGACATCGGTGTATGCCAGAAAAGAGGATCGATTTCAACCGCCTTTTTGTTTAAGTTTGGTGGCACTGTTTCCTCCGCCTCATGTGTACCCCATCACCAGAATCCAATAGGGTAGGCCGGTTCCTCAGGTTCAATCTGGGAGCACGTGTCTGCCCCGCTCATGCACTGCACGACAAGATAGAGATTTCTTTCGAACTGGGCAGCATCCCGTGTCATGGGGATTACTTCCTTTTTCTCCAGCGGCTTTGCGTGCCGCCACTTCGGGAGAGGGCGAGCCGGAATAACCTTTCCTCCTATGGAACCTATTTCAACCGGCCTTCAAGGATGGACGAACGCTGCTTCAAGCTCACCGTTCGCGAAAGACCGTTGGCGTTTCGTGATGGCACATCCATTAACCGCCCTCATTTTGCAGGAATGTTGGCTATTCGGTACAGCGGGAGGCCACAAAGGGCTTACCTGACTGCCAAGTTAACGTTAAACCCAATACGTTATCTCCATCAGGCCACGACCCACTTGACGATGGCCGATCTCGCCGAGGGCCGCACAGCAACGTTTAACCCGATTCAGACTGATGCGCGTCCAAGCGACGACTCAGCTACCGGGGAATTCGCTTTGCACGAATGGAATAATTGGATACCTGCGGGTAGGCGTTGGAGAATGATTGCCGGTTCGGGATGCTTCAATCGCCACTTTCAAAGCTATTTGACAGGTGTTCAACGTATCCTTCACACAGAAGTAACCGAAGCGGCCAACCAAGCGACCGTGACCTTAATGGAAGCCAGAGCAAGGCAAAGGGTCACCATAAAACGTGTGGAAACCAATTGGGAGTTCTTTGATGAGAATGCCATTCGCACGATGCAAGAGTTGCGCCCCCACCTTCGGCTGTTTCCACACGTCCAAGCCCCTGACCATAACAGCACCGAAGCGAGTGAAAACCCTTACCCCAGTTTCATCTATCAAACGCGCGTCAATGAGAAGATCAGACTCTACGCCAAGACCAACCGGCGGATTCGAGTCGAGGTTGTCCACTTCCTCGCTGGAGAGAATGGCTTCCAAGGCGTAGAGGCGCGAAGTTTCCCTTCTATAGAAGACTCATTCGGTCTGTTCAGCATGTTGGCAGAACAGGCAGCAGAGAAAGTGAATGAATTCTTCTCCCAGTTAAATCGCGTCATTCACTTCTCTTTTAATCGAACACCATTGGACTTACTATGCCGGATTTCTGAAGCGTGCAACGGGGATAATGAGAAGGCTCAGGAAGTACTGCATCTTCTTCTCCTTTGTGAAGGAGGGCAAACCAATAGAGAGAGTGGGATCGCAACTGCTTATGGTTCAGTGCTACGGCACATGGCTTCTGTCGGGGTTTTAATATCAGTTCAGAATCGTTATATCCTCTCAGGGGAATATCGATCAGCATTACGAATTTTAAGAGAGCTTCCCAATCGTTATGAACTTGAAGGTAGAATTCGCAGAAGAAGGCATTCATTTATAAGCGATCAAATATCTTCTTAATTCTTCTACTTCCCATGCCTTTACCCTTGCTATAGATAGAGGGAATTTTGCAACCGTTTCAAAATCTGCATTTCCTGAACGGCTTTATCTTCCGTCATTCACTTGTTGCCGAGGCTGGCGGCATTGCCGTGCATCAGACTCCTGAGCATTTTGATTGTCTTCCCTCAACCATCGCGGTTTTCTTTCTCGCATAGAGCTATCCATAATCGCCTCAAGCTGCTCTGGAGATATTTCCTGTTTCAATTCTTCAAGCGTGATTACTTCTTCTGGAAGATAGGCTTTGGTGCTGTCATCCTTCAATTCGCCCCTGTTCGGTGATGCGTACAAATCCGGGTGTCGCCTTTCCAAAATCCAAGCAGCCGCTTTCCAGTCCCGCTCCTTTCCGGCTTTAGTAATAACCGCGAGTAGGGAATCTGCCCCCTCTGCTTCCGCCCGCTCCAAACGGTCACAAAAATGACGAAATTCGGGAGAAGCGTCCTCCTTGGACCCAAGCTTTCGCCAACGGTTAAACGTCATATACGAAATGCCCGCCAAGGCTGCCGCGTGCTTGTAGGATAGCCCCCGGCGAATGGCATTGAGAAGCAAGTTCTCCTTACGCAAGGTTAATCCACTTGGCCTTCCTCTTTGTCGCACTCGATTGTTCATCAATATCTTCTTTTATTAAAAGATATTACAGCTAACACCCAATCACTTCAAGAAAAATGTAATAAAAAAGACATATCATGGTTTTTTCAAAAAGCTTTTTGCGCCTAGACTATTATTTAATATATAGCCTGACCGGCTGAGCTACTCAGATACCTTTTAGTGTCTTTATTTTGTTTCTTTCGCACGATAAACCGCCTCGATGGTGGCGGCATCAAGAAGGTGGCTCTCCACTTTAATCACTCCTCCCGCAGTACGGAGCATAATTCCGTCGTCCCTGATTGAATGAATTGTAGCGTTACGGTACACCCTACCATCCTGCAAAGTGATGTTACGCGGCACATACCAAGGGACCACCTTTGGGGCAGGAGTGGGCGTCGGTTCCGGTGTGATTTTGGCAACCTGAGCGGTAGGTGTTTTAAGGCTATACCATTCCTTTAGAATCGGCATGGTGAAAGCACCAATTCCGTAGCCGATGGTGAAGATGAACAGTGCTTGTTTCATAATGCTGCTATTTTATTGTGAAGCCTTCCTTCGGTTTCTTCGGAGAGTCCTTATGCAATTCCGCGTGAATGCTCTCCCTTTCGGTAAGATTCGAAATATTATTGGTTAAGGCGATTGGCTGTTTCTTTAGTCGTAGCGAAGGCACGAACCCGTTTTTGCGCTCCTATCAAGCTCTGATAGGTGTAGTGCGGTATCGGGTAGACCGTTCCTGAGAAAGGCTGGCCATCCACCATGTTTGTCATCCCATAGATGAAAACCGGTTCATCATATTTGACCATTCGCGCTTTCCGCTGATTCTGGTAGCGCGGCTCATCGGTAAGGGGATGGTGCCCAACCACCACGGGGACCATTTCGTAAATCTGGAATGAAACCCGTGTAAGGAGAACTCCTTGTTTGGTTACGGAAAGCACCTCCCCCGCAAGCGTCATCGCGGAATCATCAAGAGCCTTATCCCGGAGTTGCTCCGTCTGACGGGCGAGCACCTGCTGTTGGTGTGCATGCACTTGCGCCCGCCGGATGCGGGCAGTCTCCTGCAACCTCGCACGATGTTCAGCGGCTTTCTCCGGGGAGTATCCATATTTTTCCTGTGTCTCCTTGGGGAGAACCTCAAACGGAATGGTTTCGACACCTGTGTCAGTAACGACGGTTAATCCATCGGGTGCGACTTGGCTGATTTTTACGCTGGTGTAGTTCTTCCCGTCCGTTGTCACGATGTTAACGGCGTCTTCGGCGCGTACCGTAGAGCAGAGGACGGCCAGTGTCAGGATTGCTAAATAGGGGATGCGTTGCATAGGGTGAAGAAGTCACGGCTAGTCAAGGGATGCTTGAAAACCTGTTGGGTGAGGCTGTTGACCCACTGGGTCGCCCACGCTTTCATTTTGAAACGGTTTCAATTTCCGGGTTCCGGGGTGACGGTCTTTGGAGATAGGGAAATCGCGTTTGCGTTCGGAATGGTCAACTTGCCGCCCTCTTGGACCGAAATGGAGTGATCGCCATTGGCGTCCCGATAAACGACGGTCAAGGTCTTCACTTTCCCAAACTCCGGGTCGCCTCCAAACTGGTCATTCGCGACATTAAGCTGGAGTTGCCTATTCCTCACCTTTCCCTGAAGAATGGCCGCAACGTCTCTCTGAACGCTGACACCGGCGTAAGTGGCTTTTAGAATGACGAGGTCTTGCTGAGGAGAGGGAACGGTTACCGTTTCAGGAGCAGCGGGAACCGTGCTGGCGGTTTGAGTGGGCGCGCTACTTGCTTCCGGGGAAGCGGGTGAGGGAACCGGGGAAACGGTGCTGACCTGTTCATCGTGGTACTTCTTTTCCAGCTTCTCCATCCTCTCCGCATCGCTTTTCTTGAAATCAGCATTGCCGAATAGTGGTTGGCCATCAGGGCCATCGAGACGGTAAACGGTGACCGTAAATCGGGCATCCGTGGGGGCATCGACGTTACCCCATTTGCCGAACATGCCGGGAGAGAGTGTCCAAGCTACTTTTTCCCCCGGCTCCACTCCACCTGCGACTGAATAGTTAAAAGTCTCATCGATCCAAGGAATAGAGCGACCGGGCGATGCAAGAACCCCGCGAAAATAGGCCCGCTTCACCGGGTGCGCGGTATCATTCTGAACCGTGAGTTCGATGGTGGGTTCGCGAATCCCGATAGAATTTTCTGCATTGGAAAAATTTGCTTGTAAGACACGGAAGCCTTTCAGCGCGTCGAGTTTCTTCTCAAACTCAACCTTTCGGCTACGAAGCTCCTTCAGTGCCTTCAAATCTTTCTCTCGTTGTGCGTCCTCAAGGCCCTTCTTCATCGTATCAGTGATGCTTTGGGTAACACTGGAAGACCGGGTGGCTTTCTTGTCTCCGTCCGCCAATGTGGCGGCACCTGCTGATTCTGCGTTCACCTCAGCTTTTGAGGACTCCTCAACCGACTTGACGATTTCCTCCGCCAATTTGGAAGTACGTGTGGTAAACAGAACCAGCGCAAGGATGGAGGGAACCAACAAGGTTGTAATCAAGAGGCTAACGCCACCCAGAACCCGGCGTTGCGACATCGCGACAATGCTCAGGATAAAGGCAACGAGGAAGAACGTCCCGTAAAAGAAGAAAAGAAAAAGGGACCACCACAGGCAGAGGAGGCCCAAGCCGAAACAGACCCACCCGCCAATGATGGCCCCTTGCCTCACATTGGTCTGAACGATGGATGGCGGAGGGGATACAGCCGGTGGGGCGGGCTTGCTCTCCAGTTCATGCAGGATGCCCGATAGCGGCTGCCACTCCGTCATTCCCTCGCGCCAATAGAGGGTTTCAGAAGTGATCGTTCCGGCCTTCCACATTTCCCGCAACTGTGCGGCGGTGTAAGGGCCTGTTTGTTGTTCGTTAAGAAGCAGAAGGGTGCTCATAGGAGGTTCGGTTTTTTCAGGGATAATCCTTAAATTGCTACTTTCTGTATGTCGAACAAAAAGTAGCGTATACGTTACTTGTGGGGCACGTAGATGGCTCCAATTTCAATAGATGACGACGTACTGGCTCTCAGAAGGAGGATCGGTGAAACGATTCGCCATCTCCGGGAAGAGAAAGGCGTCTCCCAAGAACAGTTTGCGGAATTGACCGGCCATCACCGGACCTATATCGGATTCTTGGAGCGGGGCGAACGGACCCCGAACATCGCGACGCTGCAACGGGTGGCGGAAGCGTTGCAGTTGAAGCTTTCGGAGTTGCTGAATCGCGCTGGACTGTGACGCGCCAGCGATTTTGCAACAGTTTCAAAATCCGACTTTCGGAATCTCCTACAATCCGTTTTCCACGTCTTCGTAAGAAAGCGGCATCTAACCGGGGCTGTGGAGCATCAAAAATAAGGAGCGACATGGCTGTTTGGGTTATCAGTTCTCAACTCGCCCCCTTGCGGGTTTTCCACAAGGAGGCCGGGAGTTAAGAAGCCGTAACGAAACAGCCGCGGCGGCCTTTAGCCGAGGCTTGGACATGCGCCGCCGCCTCCCGGCCATGTTAAATGACTCGGGATTTGCAGTAGGTTCGCGGTCACTGCGGTGCCGTTCGTTACGGGGTTCTTAAGTCCCGGCTGGCTTATCGCCAGCGTTCCGATCATGGAGTATCTTGGGGCAGGATGTAAAGCTCCTTCCTGTCAAATGTTTTGAGATCGATTATTTTCCAAAACGAACTGAGGTACCGGGTCTGCGTTCGTGCTTCAACCGGATAAAGACATCATCAACATCCTTCTCATTCGAGAGATTCAGCAACCAATCTGCGTAATAAGACATAGGAACATTCCTCGCCCACCGATTCCATATTTTTTCACTTCGATACTTCAGGGTTTTCGTTAAATGACATAGAAGGAGATTGTATTTTTCAACACCTTGTTCTCGAAGTGTGACAAGCGACGCTCCAAAGCGGAGTTTCCGATTTTCAATACGCAATATTAGTCCATTCATCGGCGCGCCTAAGTCGTCAGAAAATGATTGGAAATCCGTATGTGCAAACATTTTATCTCTTATTTGGATAATTGCATCATGGGTACCGATAAACTTTTCTGGAATCAATCCTTCTTTAGGAAGGGCTACACTTACATCTTTCGAAAACCGGCTTTGCTTAAAACGTTTTCCATAAATGATATAAAATGACGTCCAGAAGGATTCAATCATCCAATCAGGGGTTTCGTCTCTATTTAACCGAACGACGTGATTGAGAATGGCATGGGCTTGAGTTAAATAATGATGAGCACTTTTGTACAAATAGAAATCCAATCGTTCCTGAAAAGATGCCTGCTTCATACCCTTAGATGATCGATGGCGAAATTTTTATATTCAATTTTCGAGATATTCTCATACAGAAGATTGAGGCTTAATCCTCTTCCGTACCCCCTCTGTGCACTTCTGGATCGTGAATCCTCCCATCCTCCCAACGCTTCAATCACCTCCTGATTCTCAATCCCTGCTTCGCGAAGAGCGTCCCGGAAGTTATGGCGGAAGGAATGGAATGTGGCAGATGTTTTGGGAAGGGTTGCATTCAAAAACGTTCGGAAACGCTTCGAAATGGCATCGCTGTAGTACCCATTCTTGCTAATCCTTGCATCCGTGAATAGGAGGGGATTGCTCTGGTCCTTGCGCCGCTCCTCCACATATTTCATGAAACCGATCTTCTTGATTTCCGGGTGAATCGGCACCCGCCGTCGGCTCTGCTTCGTTTTCAGGCGTTTGGTGCTTTTCTCCTGATTCTCCCGCGCTTCACGAATGAAAAAGTACCAGATACCGTCTTCGCACTTCACATCCTCGGTGTGTAATTGCGCTACTTCGTTGCAGCGGAATCCGTGAAAGAGGGCAAGCAAAGGCATCCAGAACCGTCCGCGCCGTGGCCGGTTGGGGCCGGGTTTGTTGAAACCTGCTTCATCATCAACACATCCCGTATAGAGCGGGGCGCGGAAAATCTGATTGAGTTCGTCAATGGTATAGACGACCGGGTCAAGGTTCTCATCTGGGAGCTTTTCAACGATAGCTCGAACAATCGGGTCTCCGAAGGGATTCAGGGAGAGATACTGACGGCGAACGCCGAAGTTAACGATGGCGGAAATGTTCGTAAGGTAGTTCTGAAGCGTTTTCTTGGCGAGCCGCTGCCCCTCGCTGTCCGCTTCCATGATTGAATGAACCTCTTTAATCGTTTTGCCGGGATACCGCTGTGTGATATTGCGCGGCAGTTGGATTACCAGTCTCAGGAAATCCTTTGCGGCGGGAATGGTAAGCTCTGAAAGGCGTAGATGGCCAAGCAGTTCGGTCGCAATCCGCGCAATGGTTTGATAGGTGCGGAGGGTCGCTTTATTCCCGTCTTTTGCTTCGTGAAGGTATTCTTCCACCAATTCCGCGACCGTCATGTTGGGCCTTGCATTTGGTGGTAACGCGAACGCTACAGCGGGCGCAGGGGGCGCGACGGCAGCTACCACTGGCGAGGCGACGGTTAAGCCGCTAAAGGCGGCAAAATGGACGGTTTCGGGGCGTCCCTCCAGCCTCTGCCGTTGCCGTTGCAGACTTTCGACGTGAGCTTGGGCCAGAAGGGCTCCAAATTCCCTCTTTTCTTCCGGGGTTAGTTCTACGTAGAGCTTCTTTTCATCGCAAACCCGGTCCACAAATTCCTCCAGATCGAGAACGGCAGTCGGGAAATCAGAGCGGTAACGCCGTAAGTAAAAGTCCAGCTCTGCTTCAATATCGGCCTGTCTCTCCGCCACTTCATCCTGTGTCTCTGGCGTGCCAGAGAGCAGTTCGTTTGCTAAGGAGGCACGCTCCAGTTCGATGAAATAGCGTCGAACGAATTCGTTCCGGCGCGCTTCAGTTAAACGGCGTTCGCGGGGCGGCAGGGCGGCGAGAGCTTCTTCCCGTTGTTTCCGTGCTTCTTCCTTCTGCTGGAGTTTCAGTCTGGCGCGTTTTGCTCTGAGGGAGGCCATTTTGTAATCGGAGGTCTGGAGTGTCTTCCTGATAAACTCGCGTCCACCATAGAGGGGAAGGAGACGTTTTGGAATCCGAATGTTGAGGTAGTAGATGCCGTTGCGGCGAAGCAAACCGGGTTCTCTGGGCATGAGTCAAAGAGGGCGTGTGTGACAGGGATGTGTGACACGAAGCTGCTTTGACGCTTTTTGAATCGTTTCTGTCTGGAGCCGCGAAAGGCGGTTCCTTTTGCTTCTGCTTGGGCAATGCGCTGAAGGTCAACCGGTTAGGTCGCCTCATCGCGCGTTGAATAGGGGCAGAAAAGCAAAAATTTGGCGGAAGGGGTGGGATTCGAACCCACGGAGCCTTTCGGCTCAGCGGTTTTCAAGACCGCCGCAATCGACCACTCTGCCACCCTTCCCCGGAATGCAGGCCCTAATAAGGAAGGAGATGCTCCTTTTGGCAAGGGCGATTTTCACGGGGGGAGCCGGTGCCGCCTCCCTTCCGCTTCGCCGGCAACGATCCCTCAGTTCCCGCCGCCCAACGCCCAACCGCCCGCCTAAATTTTTTCCGCGGCATTTCGGTGTGATGCGGGCGATCCGCCGTGGCGACCGCTTTCCCGCTGCGCAAAGGCGCGCGGGCTTTCGCCGAAGTGTTTGCGAAACATCCGCGAGAAATGGAACGGATCATCGTAGCCGACCTGCCGCGCCGTCTCGCTGATGGAGGCATGCCGGTCGGTGAGCAGATAGGCGGCGTGGAGCATCCGGTGACGGATCAGGCAGGCCATCGGCGCAATCCCGAAGGCCGCCTTGAAACGGGCCGAGAAATGCGGAACGGACATCCCCGCCATCCGCGCCAGTTGCGGCAGGGTGAGCGGCTGCGCGGAGTGATTGCCAAGATGCTCGCGCACCGCCAGCATGCCGGGAGAAGCCCCGGCCTCCGCCGTGGCGGGCGAAGTCGAATGGCGAAGCCGCGCAATGTGACGAAGCGCGTTTTCCAGCAGATTGCCGACGAGGATGTCATCAGGCCGCCACCGGGCCGTCAGTTCCCGGTGAATCTCCAGCAGCCGTTGGGGAAATGCCGCCCCTGCGGGCATCGGAAAAGGTTCCCGGAACGGCAGCGGCTCCGGCAGGCCGGCCAGAAGCCGCGGCAGCCGGGTGCCCTCACAATGAATCCAGGAGTGGGCATAGCCCGCCTCCCGATGGCCGTAAACCTGCGGGTCTCCCGGCGCCCAAAGGACGAGCGTCTCCGCCGGGTAAGGGTGGTCCCTTCCATCGGGCCTCCCGATCCACACCGGGTCATGAAAAAGCATGAAAAGGTAGTCGCCCGATCCGGCAGGACGCTCGATCCGGCAGGAGGGCATCCGTTCCCGGACACCGACCCCCCGAACGGAAAATGCCGGGTCGATCACTCCCCGCCGCAGGTAGAAATGCTTGAACCCCCGGAATCCGGCGGGAGACGGAAGGGTCGGGTGCGCCATGGCCGGAAATTACCGCAGGGCAGGGGCGAAAATCAACGGGAAGGTTCCCGCCGAAAGGAGATCGGATCATCGAAAAGTCCATGTTTTTCAGAACTCCGGCCATGGCCCGCCCGGGCCGGAATCCCTAGGGTTGCCTCCATCACCCCCCTCCCTCTCCCTGATTGTCCAGGAGGGGGCGCTCCTTTTCACCCTTGAACCCGCCATTACCGCCTTTTATGTCAAACCCATCCGATCTCTCACCCTTGGCCGGCTTCCATTCGGGGCTGGGGAATCTCAGCCAGTTGAACCGGGCCCGGAGCCGCTCGATCTCCTCCGAAAACCCGACCGGCGAAAAAGGGAAGGGGGGAATGGCCCTTCCCGAAGGGGCCGATCACCCCGCGCGCGAACTCGGGCAGGGCTGGAAAGCCCGGCCTTGCACCCCCATCGCTCCCGGCGAAGTGCTGGAGCTGGCCGATATCGAAGGCCCGGGGCAGATTCAGCATCTCTGGATGACGCCGACGGGGAACTGGCGGCTGCTCATCCTGCGCATTTACTGGGACGGGGCCGATCACCCCGCCGTGGAATGCCCGGTGGGCGATTTCTTTGCCAACGGGTGGGGGGAATACGCGCCGGTCCGTTCGCTCGCCGTCTGCGTGAACCCCGGCAGCGCGTTCAACTGCTACTGGCCGATGCCCTTTCGCCAGCGGTGCCGCATCACGCTGGAGAACCGGAACCTTCAGCCGATGACCCTTTTTTACCAGATCAACTACGCCCTCGGGCCGGTGCCCGGAGACGCCGCCTATTTTCACGCCCGGTTCCGGCGCGTCAATCCATTGCCGTACAAGGAGGTCTACACGATTCTCGACGGGGTGGAAGGGTGGGGGCATTACGTCGGTACCTACATGGCCTGGGGCGTGAACAGCAACGGCTGGTGGGGGGAGGGGGAGATCAAATTCTACCTCGATGGCGACCGGGAATTTCCCACCATCTGCGGCACCGGCACGGAAGATTACTTCTGCGGGAGCTACAACTTTGAAAACCGGCAGACCCGGCAGTACGAGGCGTTCACCACCGCCTATGCCGGGCTGCCGCAGGTGATCCGCCCCGACGGCCTCTACCGCTCGCAGCAGCGCTTCGGCCTCTACCGCTGGCATCTCATGGACCCGATCCGCTTTGAACGCGATCTGCGCGTGACGATCCAGGCCCTCGGCTGGCGTCCGGAAGGGCGGTTCCTCCCGTTGAAGGACGACATCGCCTCCGTCGCCTACTGGTACCAGACTCACCCCGCCCGCCCGTTCCCGCCACTTCCGGAAACGGAGTTTCTGGAGATCCATTGACCCCCGGCCCCCTCCGGGAAACCGTGACGTTCCCCGGCCATCCCGCCACTCCCGGAATGGCCCCGATCCGGGAACCCCCGAGCGTTTGCCGCTTGTCTCGCCCGGCGATATGAGCGAATCTTGGGGCACTTTTATGAGCAATAAACGGTCTGGTTGTCTTTGGATCATCCTGGGGGGCGCGCTCCTGCTCAGCCTCTTCTTCAATCTGGTGCTGGTCGGGAGCCGCGCCACGCGCACCACCGCGCATCTCGGCGCCGATCAGCCCGAGCCGCTTCAGGAAAAAACCGTGGTCGAAGGCAGCGGGTCCAAAAAGATCGCCCTCATCCCCCTTCGCGGGCTCATCAGTTCCGGCATCAGCGGCCGCATCGGGGAGACGATGGTCGATGATATCAAGGAGCAACTCCGACAGGCCGTCAATGACGACGACATCAGCGCCATCGTCATCGCCATCGATTCCCCCGGCGGCGAAGTCACCGCCTCGGATATCATTTACAACGCCGTGGCCCGCGCCCGGGAACAGAAGCCGGTGGTCATCAGCATGGGGTCCATGGCCACCTCGGGCGGCTATTACATCGCCTGCGGAGGAAGCTGGCTCATCGCCAATGAAACCACCTTCACCGGCTCCATCGGCGTGATCATCCAGACCTTCCGCTATAATGAACTCCTGGGCCGCATCGGTGTGGAACCGCTCACCTTCAAGAGCGGCGCCATGAAGGATCTCCTGAGCGGCACCCGCGAGATGACCGAAGCCGAAAAAGCCTACGTTCAGCATCTCATCATGGAGAGCTACGGCAAATTTGTCGGCATTGTCGCCCGCGAACGCAAACTCGATGAAGCGGCCCTCCGCGCCGGTGTGGCCGATGGCCGGGTGCTCACGGGCAAGGACGCGCTGGATGAAAAACTCATCAACGCCATCGGCGAGGTCGAGGACGCCTACGCGAAGGCGCGCGAACTCGGCAACACCCCGGACGCTCCCGTCGTTGCCTACGAAGGAACCTTCCGCATCAGCCGTCTGCTGCGCCTCTTCGGCAGCGAATCGAAGGCGGAGGCTCCCAAGGTGGAGATCAACCTCGGGCTGCTTCCCTCGCTGGAGCCCGGGCGCGCCTACCTGCTTCCTTCCATCTGCATCCCGTAAACGCCCTTCCCCCCGGCCGTTGGGGAAACCCCCGCCCCGCTTCTCTCGCCGCTCATGTTTTCGCTCCCGCCTCTGGCCGAGGCCGTCATCCCGCAGGAGACCCTTGTCAACGGCCTCTTCGTCCTCGTCCTGCTGGTGCTGGTCGTCCTGAGCCTGCGCGGCTATGCCCGGGTCGCGCGCCGTCTCCCCTCCGATGCGCTCTGGCTGGAGCCGCTCGGCCCTCCGGATGTCCTCACCGGGGGTATTCTGGCCCTCTGGCTCGGGGGAATGTCGCTCCGGGCCTTCCTTGAGCCCCGGCCGGAGTCGCAACCGGTTACCGATCAGCTTCTCGTCCAGAACGCGCTTTTTCTCGGCATCATCGTGCTCGCGCTGGCCGGGTTCCTGCAATGGCGGCGCATCCCGGTTTTCCGCCTCTTCGGTCTTGGCGCGATCCCGTGGCGGCGGGCGGCGGGCAAGGGGCTGCGCCTCATCGCCACCGCCTATCCGCTTATTTTTGCGGTGAACCTCGTCATGTTTCTTTCCCTGGAGGGGGAAGGGGAGCAACAGGCCATCCTCACCTTCTTCCGGCAGGCCGTGGCGGAGTCCAACCACCGCAGCCTCCTCCTGGCCGCCGCCACGGGGGTGATCATCGCTCCGCTCGCGGAGGAGTTCCTCTTTCGCGGCTACCTTTACGGAACCCTCCGGCGCTATCTCACCGCCCCGGTGGCGATCGCCCTGAACGCCGCGCTCTTCGCCCTCATCCACGCGAACCTGATGGCGCTCCCGGCCCTTTTCGTGCTCGCCATCTGCCTCTGCCTTGCCTACGAGGCGACCGGATCGCTCTGGGTGCCCGTCGTCATGCATCTGGTTTTCAATTTCATTACGCTGGCCATGGTTTATCTTACCGTCGCTTCCGGAATGCCATGACCCGCCTTTGCGACATCGGCGAGGATCACCTCGTCGCCCGGCTCACCGCGTCGCTCCCGGGGGGCCGCCTCGTGCGCGTCGGCCCGGGGGACGACTGCGCGGTGATCGGCCCGGAACGCGCCCGTTTCTGGCAGTTGCTCAAGACCGATTGCGTCGTGGAAGGGGTTCACTTCACCCCGGGGGAGGATTTCAGCCGCGTTGGCTGGAAGGCGCTGGCCCGGGCTGTGAGCGACATCGCCGCCATGGGGGGGCTGCCGGAACAGGCGCTCATCACCGTGGTGCTGCCGCCCGCCCTGCCGCTGGCGCGGGTGGAGGCGCTTTACACCGGGCTGCGCCGCTGCGCGGAGACCTTCGGTATCGCCATCGTGGGAGGGGAGACCTCCCGCTCTCCCGGTCCCGTCATGGTTTCGGTAACGCTGACAGGCCGGGTGGAGGCGCGCCGTTGCGTCACCCGCTCGGGAGGCCGCCCCGGGGACCGGCTCTTCGTCACCGGGCTGCTCGGCGGTTCGCTCGCGGGCAAACACCTCGATTTCACCCCGCGGCTGGAGGAAGCGCGCTGGCTCACCCGCCATTTCCGCCTCCGCGCCATGATGGACGTGAGCGACGGCCTCGGCAAAGACCTCCCGCGTCTGGCCCGGGCAAGCGGCTGCGGCTGCGTGCTCGAAACCGTCCCGTGCACCCCCGGCTGCTCCCGGGAGGCGGCGCTGGGCGATGGCGAGGACTTCGAACTCCTCTTTGCCCTCGGCCCCCGCCAGGCCGCCCGCCTCCGCAAAGAGTGGCCCTTTGACAAATTGCCATTGACCTGCATCGGGTATCTGACGCCCAATGAAGGCTGCCCGCCTTCCGCTGATGGATTTGATCATTTCGCACTCGCCCCAGGAGACTGAAGCCGCCGGTCGCCGTCTGGCCGCCACGCTGCGGCCCGGGGATGTCGTCGCGCTCACGGGCGATCTCGGCGCGGGCAAGACCGCGTTCGTGCGCGGCGTCGCCGCCGGGCTCGGGTGCGGCGACCCGGTCACGAGCCCCACCTTCACACTCATTCAGGAGTACGGCGGCGGTCGCCTCCCGCTCTACCATATGGACCTCTACCGGCTCGAAACCACGGAGGAAGCCCTCCGCATCGGCATCGACGAATACCTGGAGGGCGATGGCGTCACCTTCATCGAATGGGGCGAAAAATTCCCGGCGCTCCTGCCTCGCGGCGCCCGCCGGCTTCATTTCCGGATCGGCCCGGGGGATCAACGGGAGATTGCCGGGTGAAGACGACGCTTGTACTGGAAACCTCCACGGATCACGGCGGAGTCGCCCTCTTTGAAGGGGAGACCCTCCGCGCCCGGGAGACGTTCGGGGCCGGGCGGCGGCACAGCGCCCTCCTCTTTTCCGTGCTCGAACGCCTCGTGCCCCGGCCCGGGCATGGGCTTGGGCGGATCGTCGTCGGCCTCGGGCCCGGCTCCTATGCCGGGGTGCGCATCGCCATCGCCGCCGCCACCGGGCTTTCCCTCGCCACCGGAGCGGAGTTGCTGGGGCTCCCCTCCCTCGCCGCGCTGGCGCAGGGGGATTACATCGCGCTGGGCGACGCCCGGCGCGGGAGTTTCTATTTCGCCATCGTCCGCGAGGGAAGCGGGGTGGAACCCGGCGGCCCGCGTCTGGTGGAGGAGGCGGAACTGAGCGCCCTTCTCGCCCGCCCCGAATGGAGCGCCCTGCCGGTTTTTTCGCCCGATTCCCTTCCTTCCATCCCCCGGGCGCAAGTGCGCCATCCCGACGCGGAACGGCTCGGGCGGCTGGCGCTCGCGGGCCGGGGCATCACCGCCCGCGGCCAACTGGAGCCGATCTATCTGCGCGAAGCCAGCATCACCCTTTCCAGCAAACCGCTTCCCACTTTTCCCGTTCAGTGATCCACCGCCACCCCGTCATCCTTTTTTACCGCTACGTGCCGATCGCCGATCCGGAAGCCTTCCGCGACGCCCAGCGCGAACGGTGCGCCGCCCTCGGCCTGAAAGGGCGGCTCCTCATCGCCGCCGAAGGGATCAACGGCACCCTTGCGGGTCCGGCTGCCGCCATCGAAACGTACATGAGCGAACTCCAGGCGGACCCGCGCTTCGCCGCCATGGAGTTCAAGATTTCCGAAGGGGACGAAGCCAGCTTTCCCAAGCTGGTCGTGAAAGTCCGCGCGGAGATCGTCACCCTCAACGCCGGTCTTCCGCTGGAGCCGGACCGGGACAACCAGCTTACCCCCGCCGAATGGAAAGCATGGATGGAGGACGACCCGGAGGTGGTCCTCGTGGATGTCCGCAACCGGTATGAATCCGACGTGGGCCGGTTCGCCGACGCCCTCGTGTGCGACATCGGTCACTTCCGGGAACTCCCCGGTTACCTGGAGACGCTCCTGCCGTTGCGCGAGCGCAAAGTGCTCATGTACTGCACGGGCGGCATCCGGTGTGAGAAAGCCTCCGCCCTCTTCCGCGCCCGGGGGTTCACGCGGGTCTACCAGCTTCACGGCGGCATCGCCGCCTACCAGAAGGAATTCGGCAACGCCCACTGGCTGGGCGATTGCTTCGTGTTTGACCAGCGGATGACCGTGCGCGTGGAGGAAGGGCATACCCCGCTGGGGCGCTGCGCCCACACCGGGCGGGTCAGTTCCCGCTTCGTCAACTGCCTTCACGATCCGTGCCACGTCCTCTTCCTCCTCGCTGCGGAAACCGAGGAGGAAAACCCGGATACCCGGCTCTGCCCCGCCTGTCTGGCCGCGGGGCTGACCGCCCAGACCGCCCAGACCGCCCAGACCGCCCAGACCGCCCAGACCGCCCAAACCAACGCATGAACCACCGCCCACCCGACCTTGTGAACACCATCCAGAGCTTCCCTCACGATTTCCCTTTTGACCCGACCTACGGTTTCGACCTCCCCCGGCTCGAAGCCATCGCTCCGCCGCCTCCCTTCCCGGGGTTCGAGGCCTTCTGGCGCGAAGCCTACGCCGGGGCACTGGCCGCCCCGCTCGCCGCCGAGCGCTCCCCGTGCCCGCTGGAGCGCCCGGGCTACCGGGTGGAGGAGGTCTCCTTCCTCGCCGCGGACGGGCTGCGGATCGGCGGATGGCTCATGAGCCCTCTGGAGGAAGCTCCGCGGCGTGCCATCGTCGTCGGCCATGGCTACGGCGGGCGGGAAGCCCCGGACGAAGGCGATCCGGTCACCCCGACGCTTTACCTTTATTTTTGCGCCCGGGGCTTTCACCGCTCCGCTCATTCCCACCTGCCCGACAACAGCGCCCGGCATGTGATCCACGGCATCCAGGCAAGGGAGACCTACATCCTGCGCGGGTGCGCGCTCGATCTCTGGGCCGCCACCGGCGCGCTTCTGCAATGGGCTCCGGAACTCGCGGAGCGGCTCTACTACAACGGCGGAAGCTTCGGCGGCGGCCTCGGCGCGCTGGCCGTTCCGTGGGATGCGCGCATCAAACGCTGCCACCTGCGGCAGCCGACCTTCGGCAACCACCCGTTCCGCCTTCAGGCGGAGTGCCGGGGCAGCGGGGAATCCGTGCGGCTTTATTCCAAGCGGCACCCGGAGGTGATCGACGTCCTGCGCTACTTCGACGCCGCCACCACCGCCGCTTTCATGACCATCCCGGCCCTTGTCTCCATCTCGCTCTTCGACCCCGCCGTGCCGCCTCCCGGCCAGTTCTCCGTCTACAACGCCATCCCCTCCCGCAAGGAGCGCATTCTGGAACCGGCGGGGCATTTCGACTACCCCGCGGCGGAGACGTTTCAGAAAGAGCAGAGCCGGCGGGTGAACCAGTGGTTTTCGTAAACGCCTGACGGGGAAGGCGCAATGAAGCTTGCCAAAACGCCCGCCTTTTTCAAAAACTCCCGCGATGACTTTGCAGGAATACCTCCGGAACCGGATCGCCGCGGTGGATCAGGCGCTTGACCACTATCTGCCCCACGCCCGGACCAAACCGGCCACGATCCACAAGGCGATGCGCTATTCCCTCTTTGCGGGGGGAAAGCGGCTGCGCCCCGTCCTCGCCCTTGCGGCGGCGGAAACGTGCGGTGGAGAAACGGAAGCGGCCCTCCCGATGGCATGTGCCGTGGAGTGCGTCCATACCTACTCGCTCGTTCACGACGATCTCCCGTGCATGGATGACGACGACTTCCGCCGGGGTCGCGCGACGAGCCACAAAGTCTTCGGCGAAGGGATCGCCGTGCTGGCGGGCGACGCCCTGCTCACCGAAGCCTTCGCCATCGTGGCCGGAGCCCCCGGCACACCGCGCTACCCTGTCGCAGCGCTCGTGCGCGAGCTGGCCTCCGCCGCCGGAAGCCGCTGGCTGATCGCCGGGCAGGTTGCCGACATCGAGGGCGAGGGGAAAAAGGCGACCGCCCGCGACCTTCGCTACATTCACGCCGCCAAGACCGCCGCCCTGCTCACCACCTCCATCCGCCTCGGGGCGATGAGCGCCAACGCCACCCCCGCCCGGCTGGAGGCGCTTACCCGCTTCGGCCGGCACCTCGGGCTCGCCTTTCAGGTGATCGACGACATTCTGGACGTCACCCAGACCAGCGAAAAACTCGGCAAAAGCGCCGGAAAAGACATCGCCGCGCAGAAAACCACCTACCCGAGCGTCCTCGGGCTCGAACGCTCCAAGAAGGAAGCCGCGCGGCTCACGCGGATCGCCCTCGATTCGCTCAAACCGTTTGGCCGCCGTGGCGCACGGTTGCGGGAGATCGCCGATTACCTCCTGGATCGGGAGTATTAGGTCGTGTCGTCACGCGACGGTTCAAGCTCCCGCCGCCGCGATCGCCCGCCGTTGCGCGGCGAGGAGTTCGCCGATCCCCTTGCGCCCGAGCGCGAGCATGGAGTGGAGTTCCTCGTCGGAAAACGTCGCTTCCTCCCCGGAACCCTGCACCTCCACAAAGGCCGGTTTTTCCGTCATGACGAGGTTCATGTCCACTGTGGCGTCCTTGTCCTCGGTGTAGTCGAGATCGAGCATCGGCGCGCCGCCCACCACTCCGACGCTGACCGCCGCCACCAGTTCGCGTAGCGGCGAGCGTTTCAGGGTTCCCTCCGCCACCAGCCGGTTAAAGGCGAGCGCGCACGCCACGCACGCCCCGGTGATCGAGGCCGTGCGCGTGCCGCCGTCGGCCTGAAGCACGTCGCAATCGACCCAGGCGGTGTTCGCCCCCAGAGCCCGGAGGTCCACCACGGCGCGGAGCGAGCGCCCGATCAGGCGCTGGATTTCCGTGGAACGCCCGTCTACCTTGCCCCGGGTGCTGTCGCGCTGTTTGCGTTCCAGCGTGGAGTAGGGAAGCATGGAATACTCCGCGGTGAGCCACCCCCCGGGCACCTTCTGCTCCCGCATCCAGCGGGGGACTTCCGGCGAAACGATCACCGAGCAGATCACCCGCGTGTTGCCGGAGGCGACCAGCACGGAACCGGTGGCATTCGGGGCGAAATGCGGGGTGAACGTGACGGGGCGAAGCTGGTCGGTCGCGCGCCCATGGGCGCGCAGGGTGGCGAAAGGGTTGGTGGGCAGGTTCATGGCGTGCTATGAAGGATGGGCGAAAGCCCGTCCGGAAAGCAAGCCCCCGCTCCGCCCAAATCAGGAAGTAATGGTCGCTAATGTCAAAAACCGGGACGGTGGGGCTAATGACGTCGCCCGCTTTCGTACCTTATCATTATCTCTGTCATAACCCCCCTGTCATGAAAATATCTTTCCTTGCTCCCTCTCGTCTGGTTGTGGTGGGTCTGGCCTCCACGATCTGGTTGACCAACGGAATCTCCCCGGTCCGGGCCGCGGACAAAACCTACGATGACGGCGGCGAAACGCCCGTCTGGGATCTCACAACGGAGAACTGGCTTCCGGGCCCGACGACCTGGATGAACGGCGATGTCGCCATCTTCGGCGGCACGGGGAGCGACATTGATATCGACGCGGAGATCTCCGCCGTGCGGCTCCGGTTCACCGCGGGAAGCTACTCCCTGGGCGATGCCGAGGGAAACGGCAGCCTCGCCCTCACCGGCACCGGCACCGGTTCGACCGCCGCGATCAGCCTCACGAGCAGTGTCACCGGCGTCACCATCAGCGAAAACATCGTGCTCGGAGCCGCCAACGGCAGCACGCAGACCTTCGATATGGGCAGCGGTGCGAACCTGACGGTTTCCGGCAACATCACCGAAAACCCCGGGGCGGGGATCGCTCTCAACCTCAACGGTTCGGCCATCGTCACCCTTTCCGGCAACAACAGCCATACCGGCGGAACGGAGACGGCTTCATCCGGGGTCACCATCAATATCAACCATGCCAACGCGCTTGGAACCGGTGCCTTGACGCTCAAGGCCAGCGGCTCTCCAAGGATTGACAATACCAGCGGAGCGGCGATCACCGTGGCCAACGGGCTCACCCTCAGCGGTCCTGCGGTCGGTGTGCCGGGCACGGGAAACATGATTTTTCTGGGGACTCACGATCTCACTTTCACCGGTGCGGTGACGTTGAAGGATGCCAACAAATCCATTGAGGTTAAAGAGGATTGGAGCACCCTTACGCTGGGAGGGGCGATCGGGGAGGACGGCTCCTCCCGGGCCCTCATCAAGCGGGGCCCCGGAACGCTCGTGCTGACCTCGGCCAACAGCACCTACTCCGGGCTGACGCACGCTTACAGCGGCACGCTGGAGGTGAAGCACCTCTCCAACGGCGGCCAGAACAGCAGCATCGGCACATCGGATAGTGCGGCGTCCAACCTGGTCGTTGAAAACACCGCGACATTTCTCTACACCGGCGCCGGTTCCAGCACCGATCGCCTCTTCACCATCACCCATGGCGGGAGCGGTTCCACGATCGCCTCCTCCGGCACGGGCGCCCTCCGCTTTACCAATACCGGGGCCCTGGCTCATGGCGGCAACCTCGCCAATACCCGGCTTCTCATCCTGAGGGGGACCAACACGGACAACAACACGCTGGCCCTGGCGATCGGCAACAGCAGCGGAGGCGGGGCCACCTCGCTCAAGAAGGATGATGGCGGCAAGTGGATTCTCACCGGTACGAGCACCTATACGGGAGACACGAACGTCGTCGCGGGCACGCTCCTCATCGACGGCGATCACTCGCTGGCCACCGGTAAAGTCTCGGTATCCGCGGGGGCCACGCTGGGCGGGGCGGGAACCATCGGCGGCAACACGACTATCGCAAGCGGCGGGTTTCTTGTGGTCAGCGGAGAGAAAACCCCTCATTTCAACTCCAACCTGAGCTTCCACGACACCTCCACCCTCCTCTTCACGGGCGGAGGACCGATCGAAGTGGACGGGACGCTCGATCTCGACAACAACTGGACGCTGAGCCTCTCGGGCGACCTTCAGGATGGCGGTTCGCTCGTCCTCTTCACCTACGGAACCCTCGCTTCCAGCCCCGCGCTGACGCCGGTCTTCGACATCAGCCAGCTCGGCTTCATCCCGAGCGATGATCTGGTCCTCATTCACGACACCGTGAACAAGGCCATCCTGCTCGAAGGCGTCTCTCTGGCGGCGATCCCCGAGCCTTCCACCTGGGTGTTCCTCTTCGGCGCGGCGGGCGCGCTTGGTTTCTGCCGCCGCTTCCGGAAGGTGGTGCGCTGAATCCCGAATGCGTTCCCTGCCCGTTTTCATCGCTCTGTTTGCCCCCCTGCTCCCCTTGGCGGCGGGGGAGGCGACCCTGCCCCGCGCGCAGGCTCCCTTTGCCGTCACCGCTCCGGTGGTGGACGGGCGTGCGGACGATCCGGCGTGGGAAAAAGCGCCCCCGGTCTTCTTTCCGGCGAAAAACTCCGATGCCGCATTGCAACTCTCCTGCGAAGTCCGCTTTCTCTGGACGCACGCGGGCGTTTACGTCGCGTTTCGCACGACGGACCGGAGCCCCGTCTACGGTCATTCCAGGCCGGGGGAGCCGCTTTATCTCGAAGACGTTTTCGAGGTGTTCATCGACCAGGGGGGAGATCACCGGCAGTTTTACGAAATCCAGATCGACCCGGCGGGCCAGGCCTATTTTCGCAACAACCTGCTCACGGCTCCGCCCCGGCTTACCGAAGAGGGGCGGCTGACGCCGGAATTCTGCGAGCGAGAACTCTGGCGCTGGGATCTCCCTGCGCCGGAGGGATTTGAAGTCGCCAGCCGGTTGGATGCCGAAACGGGTCTCTGGACGGCGGAAATCTTCTTTCCCGCCGCTTTCGTGAACCGGCGGGGCGGGGGCGGGCCGATGAAACCGGCGTCCTGGCGGATCAACCTCGTCCGGCACGACTGGAGCGAGCCAAAGAACGTCCCGGAGCGGAAGGCCGCCTTTCTTTACTGGGCGGAGGTCCTCCCCGGGCACCCGCACCTCTCGCCCACCCGCATGGGGTGGCTGGAGTTCAGCCCGGAAAACGCTACGGGCGGCTCGGATGCCGACGCAGGAGATTGAGGCCCCGCTTGTGGGTCTCCAGCACGGCGAGGAAATGGCGGGGCGGCACCAGCGGTGCCGCGGGGGGCGGGTTCTCGGTAAAAACGAGTGAGGCGTTCCCCTCGCTGGCAAAGAGAGGCCGCCGCGTTTCCACGGAAAGAAGCGCGATTTTTCCGCGCGCCTCAAAGCGATAGACCGGTTGGCCCCGGTAAAGCTCCCGCCCCTGATAATGATCCGGGGAAACCCACGCCACTTCGGGAAAATCACCGCTGCCGTAGTCGGAAAAATCGGGCGAGGGAAAATCCTCCCCTTCCGGGGATGGGATGGCGACGATGGAGGTGCTTCCCGGCGGCATCATCAGTTGCACCCCGTCGAAAATCCACTTCTCGGATTTCCGGCCCGTGGTCAGCCGGGTCTCCTCCCGGTAGGTCTTGCCGGTTTTGGTGACGGTGACCTGCCGGATGCGCTCGATCTCCGGCTGCTGCGCCGCTCCAGCCTGCGGATCGCTCTCCTTTGCGCTCCGGTATTCATACGTCACCGTCCACGAGGCGAACTCCGGCGCGCGCCCCGGCAGCGGCCCCTTCGGCGCGGGTTCCGCGGCGGTTGCCCGGCCCTGCGCAAGCGCCGCCGGGCTCCAGAGAGCCAGCGCGAAGGAGAGAATGAAAAGGAGCGGTTTCATAAAAGGGTTTGCCCGGCCTGCCCCGGGGCTATTCCGGAGCCGGTTCCACCAGCCGGGCGACGACTTTGCCACTGAAACGGTCGATGGCGATATGAACCCACCAGTGCGCTTCCCCGTCAACGGCAAACTCGTCGAGGGCTCCGGCGTTCGGCGGGAAGCGCCCCACCTGCGCCACCAGGTCAATGAAGAGGTTCCACGTCCGCGTGTTGCCCGCATCCGCCAGCGCGCGGAGCACCGATTCGCGGCGGCGCTTGATCGCGGCGGCATCCCGGTTGTCCGGCTGGGAGGCGGGCGGGAGGAAGACGCCGTCCGAGCCCGAGGTCAGCACGGAGGAGTAACCTTGATAGGAGAGGCTGCCATCGTAGCCGATATTGGGTGTGTTGGAAGAGGCGGGGCTTGCGTAGGTCACCTTGGAAACGAAACGGCCCACCAGTTCGCTGCGATTGCGTAGCGGGCCCTTGAAAAAGACTCCGGCGCTCCGGTTTGCGGGATCGGACGGGTCCGCCGTGGTCCAGCGCACGAGCGCTTCCGCCGCCCGCCGCGCTTCTTCGTCGGTGACCGGGCCGCCTTCCGCCTTGGAGACACCGCGGATCACCGCTTCGAGCACCTGGGGCTGCCGGGTGTTGAGGTTCACCCTCCCTGCCACGGTGAGATCGGCGGGGGCGGTTTCGAGTTCATGCAGGCAAAAGGCGTCCAGAAGCGCCGCGTCCCCGCTCTCCGGAGTGAAAAAGTTGAGGTTCTTCCACGGCGTGTCGCTGAAGGTATGGCCGATCTCCGCCACCGAGCGGAAAGGCCGGTTGAGCACCACGGGGCGGCTCGGGTGGTTCGCCGTGTGCATCGGGAGCGCGTCGTTGCTGTTGGCGGCGGTGGTGCTGCGCATCAGGCCGCCGTCGGCGCGCCGGATCACGTGGTCGGGATCGTTGTAGTAAAATTTCCGGCCCGGAATGTAGGAGGCGGAGTTGCCGGTGTGGAGGTTCACCATCAGATCGCTCAACGTCTGGTTCGTGGACCAGTCCACGAGTGGGACGCCGCTGGCGTTGCGCCCGAGGCGGTAGACGAACCCGGCGTTGATCCCGGCGTTCGGGTTGAGCGTCGCTCCCTGGATGAATGGATAGACCGCCGCGTTGTGGATGCCGTTGCCCGGGGGAGCGGTGGTGCCGGAGGGGGAGGGGGCCAGCGCGGAGGTCTTGATGCCGAAAAGCCCCCAGCGATTCGTGCGCGGGTCCGCCCGGTAACTGCTCAGGAACGCGCGCACCGCCGTGCCGGTGTCGCTGTTGTCCACCGTGTTCATGTAGGAATCCTGAACCGAGGAGGCGTACACCTGATGGATGACATCGTAGGTCCGCCAGTTGCCCGCCGCGTCCTGATATTGCAGGGTAAACTGGAGGTTGTTCGTGGAAAGGTAGCCGCTCGTGAGCGCATTGGGCGGCATGCTGCCGGGCGGGGGGTCGGTGACGATCGCCTGCCACGGGCCGCTCCAGCATTTCCCGGCGAAGAACCCGATCACCGTGTTCCCGTCCACCGGCGCGTCCGTGGCCGCCAGCGCCGTATCGACCACCGCCCCGGAGGTGTTCAGGGCGATCCGGCCCGCCGGGTAAGCCGCATCCGCGTTGCTCCCGGCGGGGTAATGGTAGAGCAGCCGGTACGGTTCCTGAAAGGAGGCGGCCACCCCGGCGGCGGTGTTGGGCGTGGCGTTGAAGGTGAGCTGGCTGACCTGCGGGTCGAGGATCGCATCCGCCCAGCTCTGGGGCGTGAGCCCGCCGGGAACGGGGTACCGGGAGACCGGGCCGGACTGCCACCACGCGGGCCGCACGTTGGGAAAGACGGTGGTGGCGATGCCGGTCGCGCTTCCGGCGATCACGCGGAACTGTGTCGGCGTGTGATCCGTGTCGAGCGCGGCATCCGGCGCGTGCGGGTTCCAGAGGATCGGCTGGAGCATCACCCAGGTTTCGTAGGGGAAGCCGTTGGCTCCGTCGCCGGGCGGCAGTTTCCCCGGGTCGATGTCGGCGGCGGAAAGGGCCCTCATGTGATACCACGCCTGCGTCCAGCCCGCGAAGTACGGGAGATTCTCCACGCCGTAAAACATCCGGGCCGGGGAACCGAAGGCGATGGCGCTCGGGTAGCTGTCCGCGTCGTACTGGTCGATCAGGTTCGCGCCGATCCGGATGACCTGGTAGTTGATCACGCCGTCGATCCCGGCGGCGTTCGCCACGAACTGATGCGGCGAGCCGATGCTGGCGCCGCCAAGGCTGAAGCTCCCTTCCGTGCCGCCGTACTGTTTGCCCAGCGAGCCGCAATGGATGGCGGCCTTGAGGATCTCGAAGAAATCGGGCTCGCGTCCCGCCGGGATGTCCGAAAGCTTCAGGATCTGGTTGGGATCGCCGTGATCATACACCCAGCCACCGGTGGCGGCGTCCCATTCGAGGCCGAAAAACGTTTTGATCTTCACCGCCTCTTCCGGTGAGGGGTCGGGCTTGATCAGCGCCAGCCGGCTCAGGGGGAAACGCCGCCGCAGCACCGGCTGGCCGGAGCCGTCGCGGACGGCCAGCGCCGGGGGGTTGATCCGGTCCTGCAACGTTCCCGCCGGGTCGTAAGCGTCATTGCCGCCATAGCCGACGGCTGTGCTTGTACTGCTCGCCCATTGGTGCGTGGTGTTCCTGGGCCGGTCGGGATCGGGCCGGAAGGAGGGGGCTTCGAGATCGCGCGAAAAGGTGCCCAGGTAGGGAAGGGCGTTCTGGAGCGCCGCCGTTTCCGTTTCGTCGCCGGCGAGCGCCCCGGTCAGAAAGCGGATCAACTGTTGGCGGCTGGTGAACATCCGGTCGCTCCGGTTCTGGTAAAGGGCGGTGTTGGCCGTCCGCTTGAAGCCCCAGGTATTGGTGGTGAGGAAATCGAAATAACCGTCGCGGGCCGCCGCGTCGAAGGTGTAGGCGGGGAAGGTGCCGCCGGGCCGGGCGGAGGCGTGGTTGCGCCAGCCCACGAGCGCCGTCACGATCTCCGGTGTGAGCCCCGCGATGGCCGTGAGATCGGCGGCGGCCAGGCTCCCCTTGCCGCCGATCCGTTCCGGGGGCGATCCGGGCGGGTATCCGGCGGCGTTGACGTCGAGCAGGCCGCCTTCATCGTAAATCGCATAGGCGTAGCGGCCCACGACGGTGGCGTCCCCGGCGGGGCTCCAGCGCAACCCTTCGGCCCACGCGGTCGGGTTGGAGCCGTCCCGCGAGACGAAAATCCAGTCCGGCACGGAGAACGCGGCCACGGGGCTCAGGTCTTTCGCGCTCTCCGGGGTCGCCTTGGGGAGCAGCAGCGCGGCGTTCCAGCGGGCGGGCGAAAGGTGACGACCGTTCCGGGAGGGGGTGGAAGTGGAGACGGGGGCCGCGCGGTTCGCGGGCGGGCGGGCATCGGTATCGTACGCCGTCCCGGCATAAAAGGGGGCTCCTGCGGCGCTCCGCTTGAGCAGGTTGTTGAGCCCGTCGTTCTCCAGCCCCGTGGCCGTGTCGTAAGCCCGGGTGAACCCCTGATCGCCTGGTCTCATGGTTTCCGGCGATTTCGGAAACCAGGTTCCGGGCACCGGGTCGCCCTCCGGATCGTTCACGGGATCGGAGCCCGCCGCGATTTCCTGCCGGAGATCGCCGATGAGCGTGTTGAGCGCCCCATGGGCGAAAACCCCCACGGCGGATTGATTGACGCTGGCCTGGGAAATCTCGTTCTGAAGGGCGCAATAGGAGAAATAGGCCACGACCAGACCGGTCAGCAGGACGATGAACGCCAGGATGATGACCAGAGCCACGCCGCGGCGGGAAGCCCGGCGGCGGAAAGGATGGGGGAGGCGCGGGCTCATGGCGGATCGACGGGAAAACTCCGTTCGTAGATGCGGACGCGGGCGGCCACCGCTTCCGGGATTCCCGCCGCCGCCGCGAAAGCCGGGACGTCGTCCACCGCCGCCTGCCACCGGCGGCCCGGGACGGGATCGGCCAGGGCGGGGTCCGGCAGCGCGGCGGCGAGCGCGGCGGGGTCCGGGACTAGTCGGCGCGAATCGTCATCGAGCACGGCGAGCGTGAGGATGATGGCGGAGACCTCCCGCAACCGGTCCGCGCGGGGATCGGCATTGGCCGGAAGCGTCAGCGTATGGGTGCCGTCTCTTTTCCGGAAAGAGCAGACGATGCGGAAGACGCCGCGCGCCAGGAGATGATAATCGCTCCCCGAGCCGTCGGTATGGGCGGGGGCCGTGCCGACGAGCGAGCCCCACGCTCCCGCGATGGTGCTGGCCGGGAGCAGGTCGGGGGTGGCTTCGGGCAGGTTCGTGTCGCCGGTGAGGAAAACCGGCTCTTCCCAGGTGAGCCCTTTGCCGAGGCGTTCGAGCTGGTATTCCGCGTTCACCCGGTAGCCGATGAGCGAAAGCGGGCTGTGCTGCGACGGGTCCGTGGAGGCGAAATAACCGGGGGCCTGACTGAAAAAGAAGAGGGCGTTGTGCGTGGAAGAGAGGAGGAGATCAAGGTCCGCGCGCCGCGGCATTCCCTCAAGGTCCAGCCCGAACCGGCTGAAAACCTCCCGCGCCTGCGCGTCGGCGCCCAGGTGCCGGCTGCTCCGGGCGATCAACTGGTTGCCGCTCTGGAGAATCGCGGCCACCAGCACCACCAGCAGCATCAGCACGGCGGCGGCCACGAGCAGTTCCACCAGGGTGAAACCGGTCCCCCTCCCACGGGCCAACGCACGCGGGCCGGAACGCTTCGGGATGAACAATCGCAAGGCGGGCATCGGGAGGAAAGGCTTAACGGTAGCGGTCCAGGGTGGTCACCACCTCCACGGAGCCCGCCGCGTTGGCGGGCCATTGACCGGGGGCGGGGTCCGCCGCCGCGGGCCAGCTGACGACGATGCGGACAAGCGCGGGCGACTCCGGGTCGGAGGCCGGGCGGATGCCGACACTCGCCCGGTATCGGGAGCGCGCCGTCGCCGCGCCTCCGGCGGGGCCGGTCGGCGTGGCGGCATCGGAAAAGAAGAGCGTCTGCGGTGTCTTGATGCTGGAGGTCTCCAGTGCGAAGCCAAAGGTATCGCTGGTGTCGTCGTCGGCCGGTGTCGCGGCAAGATCGGCGAATATGGCCGAGAGGACATCATTGGCCGCGGTGCGCCCGAGCGTCGATTGCTCGCTGATGAGCGCCGTCTGGATCAGCCCGACGATGCTCACCAGACAAAACGCGGCGATCCCGAGTGTGAGCGCCACCTCCACCAGAGAAAAGGCGCTGGCGGCGCGCATTCGCGGGGACGGGGAAAGGGCGGCGGGGGGCACGGAGATCACGGGCGGTAGATTTTGGTGGAGCCGGTGACGCCATCGAGCATCACCACGGCTCCGTTGCGGTCGTCTCCCGCCGCGCCGCCGCGATCGGCGGTCAGCCCGATCTCCATCCACTGGGGGATGAGCGTGGTCCTGGCGGGAACGCCCGCCGCGCCGCGAGGGGTGAACTGGATGACCTTGGTCAATTCATACCCCGCATGGGTGATCGCCTCCGGAGCCGCGAAGGCTTCGCTGGCCATCCGGTACGCCTCCTGCACCACGGGGCGGCTCATCGCACCGGAGTTCGGCAGGCCATCTTCCAGCCGCAGGTTCGTGATCCGGCGCGGCCCGGAGAGCGGGGTGAGATTGGCATGGCCGGTCCCGAAATCCCGCGAGCCGTCCTTCGAACCGAAAGTCACCATGACGATCTGCCCCGTTCCGTCCCGGGCCGGGTCCGAGCCGTCGCGTTCCGCAAAGCCGACAAAGACGTAGGTGCCCTTTGCCATGGCGTAGGCCCTGGCCGCTTCCAGCGCCCCGGAGATTTCATAGGCGGCCCGGGTCACGTCGCCATCCTGTTTCATGGCCTGAAACGCCGGGATGCCCGCCGCCATCATCACGCCGATGATGGCGATCACCGTCAGCAGTTCCGCCAGGGTAAATGCCCGGCTCCCACCGAAAGGGGGGCGCATCGGCGCCGCATTCTTTGCATTCTGCTTCATGAGGGGGGATCATGCGGGAGGGGTTCCGGACCGGAACCACGCCCGATGTTTACAGGAGAAGAGTATACCGTGATCCGCCTGCGGCGCAATTTGAGGGAACGCCCAAGAACTTGACATTAGCGACTATCACCGGCCCGCAGGAGCGGTGTCGCCCCGCATTGCAGCGCGGCGGGAAGCATGACTTCGTACACCTGGCAGCTTCCCGTGCGGATGGAGGTGAAAATGAGGCTCCGGCCGCTGGCGGTGACGATCGGGTGCGGGTGCGCGTCCTGATTTTCCACCGAGGAATCATGCCGGCAGATGTCCACGATCGGGTTTTCCGGCGCGAGCGGGTCCACGGCGGAGATGAAGCCGTCGGGGCGATCCACGAAAAGCCTGCGGCCATCGGGCGCTCCCGTGGCATGCCAGAAACCGACATCGAGCGTGATCTCCCGGATCAACGTCCCGTCCCAGCGCCGGGAAGCGAGGAACGAGCGGCCATCGCGGCCCCCGTGGTAAAGGATGCTTTCGCCATCGAGCGCCCAGTTTTCATGCGAGCGCCATTCGCCCGGCGGCTCCGGGGAGAGCGGGTGGCATTCCCCATCCGGTTCCAGGCACCAGATGCGGTTGTGGGGCGGGTGGTTGCCGTTTTCCACAAACCCTTCCCGGTTGAAGAGGAGGCGGCCCGTCCCGGCGGGGTCGAACTGCACATGCGTGACCCAGAAGGGGACTTCCGCCGCCACGCGCATCGTTCCCGTGGCCACATCAACGCAACAGATCCGGGAGCGGAGGCGTTCGCGCTCCATCCGGCCGGGAACCTTGCGCATCTGCTCCCACTGGGTCTGCGCGGGGTCCACAAACGCGCGCGGGTCCGTGCACGGGATGCAGAGCGTGGCGCCGTCGGGCGAGATATGGGTGAAGGCGCCGTACCACGGCTCCGGCATCCGGCAGATGACCTGTTCGGCGGGTGGGGTCTCGTCGAGATCCACGGCGTAAACGGTGTCGTCCCGGAGATAGTAGACCCGGTTCCGGTACGCATCCAGACAGGGTGACGCCTTGCTGAGCCCGCGCAGCCCCCCCTGCGGGTAGACGTAGCTGCGCAGAAGCCCGCTCGTGTTGGCGCTCAGGCGGCGGATCGCCCCGGTGCCGCGGTCGATCGCGTAAAGATTCGGGCTGCCGCTGCGGTCGGAGAGGAATACCAGCCACCGGTCGTCCGCCGTCACGCTCGGGCTGGTGAAATAGAGGTGCTGGTTATGGTTTTCGCCCCCGGTCCACCGGATGACGGTGGCCCCGGTGGAGGCGTCGGTGAACGTGAAACGTTCGGACGGGAAGGAAGTGGCCATGAGTGTCAGGAAAGGAGAGGCAGGGTGGAAAGGGCTTTGCGAAGGGCGCTTCGGGTCCGCAAATGCCCGTTCCCACCCTGCAAACCATCATTCGCGGAGCAGGAAAGCGTTGAGTTCCACCGGTCCGGAGGCGAGGTCAAACTCCAGACCGCCGTTGACCGCCCGGGCGGGCACGATCTCGCCGGTGACGAGGTTTTCCACCTTCGCCCCCGCCTTCGCCGGGATTTTCACTTTCAGCGTCTTTCCTTCATAGCCGCGGTAGGCCACGCCGACATAGGTTCCCTTTTGGGAAGGGTAGGCGCGGACTTTCACCAGCGGGTCGCCCTGGTCGATCACCGTTCCCGGAATGGCGGGAAGCGCCAGAAACGCCTGCGCGAAGCGGCGGTGCGCATCGGCAAAGCCGCGCCCGTACGTGTAGACCGTGTAGTTGAGCGTCCGCGCGTCCCCGTGGAAATACGAGAGCAGCTCCAGCGCCATGCTGAAAGGCGCGCCGCCCGGGGTCATCATGTTGCCCTCGTACTTGGGGTTGATGGTCCGCGCGCCGATCTCGTCGTAGGAGACGACATTGCTCACGGCCAGCCCGTCCGCCGTCTGGAAGTAGTTCAGGTATTCGGGCTTGTCCGCATAGCAGAGGTAATTGGCGGGCGCGAACAACTGGATGCCGGGAGCCTCCCGGTAGAGTTCGGGCCGGATGCCGTAGTCCGCCCGGTTGATCCCTTTGCTGGCGTTGCCGAAATTGCCCGTCCGCATCACTTCAATGTAATCCTGCGCGGTGAAGGTCTTGCGCAGCGCGCGTTCCTTCACGTAAGCGGCCTTCCCGCCGGTCGGCCCCGGCTTGACGACATTGGCCACGAAAGCCCACGCGGTGATGTCCGGTTCGATCAGGCCGAACTTATCCGGGTCCCAGTTGTAATAATAGAGCGTCAGGTCGGGTCGGTAGCTCTTGAGCAGGTCGGCCAGCTTGATGTGGAACTGCGCCCGCTTCCGGTGCCACCAGTCGTCGTACTTCGCCCGCATCTCTCCGGCGGCCCAGGCGGCCCATTGCGCTTCGCCGCCCCCCGGCAGCGGGGTTCCGGTTTCCTTGGAAAAGAGCTCCAGATCGGCCTTTCCGTAGCTGATCGGCATCCGGTCGCAGCGGATGCGCCAGAGGGCGCCGGTGAGTTGCGGGTTTTCCCTGGCGTACGGTTTGATGAGGTGATCCATCAGCTTGCGGAGATCGTCCCAGGTCGCCGGATGAAGGAGATTGCTGCACCATGGCGCGAAGCGGTTTGGCTTGGCCGGTTTGCCGGTCACGTCGATCGCCCGCGCTTCCTCGGGAAGATCCTGCGAGCCGCCCCATTCGAAGCGGGGGATGTAGTCGATCCCGAGTTCCTTCGTGGCCTCCAGATAGCGGAGATGCGGCGATTTCTTCCCCGGGATGGGAGCCGCCGCGTCCTCGCCGCCGGCGGGATCGTACGGCCTGTTCGCCCAGTAGTCCCGATCGTCGATGGCGACGGTCGTGTAGCCGTTGAGCGGTTCGCTGTAGTTGGCGAAGAACCATTTGATGATCACGGGGGAGATCGCGGAGTACCCCATCAGCTTCGCGTAGCGGATCAGGTCCGCCGGGTTGTGATCGGGCTGCCGCTCCCAGTCAAAGGAGAGGACGCGCCGGGGAAGCCCTTCGGGATGGCGGATCACGGGAGCGTTCTTTTCGGGATCAATCTCGTAGAGCTTGATCCGGGCGACCGCCGGGCCGCCGGAATACATCGCGTAATAGGCGTTCGGCTTGAGCTTGTTCATGAAATAAACCCAGAGACCGTTCTCGGCGGAGGCGCTGCCGGTGCCGCCGGTGCCGACGGTCTGGTCGTCGAGCGGGACGATCGCGTCATACCATTGCCATTGGCCGCTCAGGGGCCAGTTGTCGTAGACATCGTCGGGGCCGACGCCGTTTTTCCAGCCGATGTCCATGTAGTTCTGGCCGGTCTGGATTTCGATCGGGGCGAAGCGCGGCTTGTCCTCCGGGTATTCGATGCGCAGCAGGTAGGTGGAACGGGGCTTGAGCTTGCCGCGGCCGATCCGGTAGGCGAACCAGCCGTATTCGCTCTCCCGGGCCTTCCGGCCGAGGAGATCGACCACCTTCACCTCGGCGGTGGAGCCGGGCGTCATGTGCCCGATCTCGTTGTTGAAACCGCCTTGCAGGTAGGGATGGGGGTTGTCGAAGATCGAGGCGGAGCAGTCGATCTCGTCCACCAGCCGGAGCCTGCCGTACGGCGTCTCCTCAAACGTCTCCGCCAGCGCGGGGAGCGGCTGGTTGTCCCGGTTGGCAAACGAGAGATGGTCGAGATCGCGCGTGCCGGAGTAGACCGGCGCACCGGCGGCGTCTTCCACCATCAGCGCCGCCCGGAAACGGCCCCGGAAGTAGATCGTCTGCGCGGTCTCCCGGTCGATCGGGACGACGGCCTGCACCGTTCCCTCCGGCCCGGGAGTGAGCGCCGCCGTGCCGGAGAGGATTTCCTTGCCGAGATAATCGTTCAGCCGGTAGCCGAGCTTCGAGCCCGGTTCCCGCGCCACTTCGGCGGGGAAGGAGAAAAGAATCTCGAACGGTTTTCCGTGTTGCGCGCCGCTGAGGTCAAACAACCCGAAAGGGAGCGCTTCGCCGCCCGGTTCGCGCATCCGGACGAGGTACGGGTCCAGTTCCACGCTCAGCGGCCCTTTGACGAGACCGCTCTTGTTGCCGATGAAAGTGAGGTTCCCTCCCCAGATGCGGAGGGCGATCGTGTTGTTCTCCCCGTAGCGGATCGCGGAGGGGGGGATCGTGTAAACACGCGGGATCAGGTTCCGGTACTTGTATTCGCTGCTGATGCCGCCCACGCGGATTCCGTTGAACCAGGTGTCGTCATCGGCGGGAATGGGCGGGAGATGGAGGAGGATCGGCGTTCCCTCGTACTCCTTCGGGATGAAGACCTGCTGCCGGTACCAGCCGAAGCCGTAATGGGAAACGCCCTGTTCCTGCCAGCCCGAGCCGGAGTTGAGCACCTGCCACGCGGAGGCGTCGAACGAGTCGCCATACCATTTTTCCGTGATGCCCTGTTCTCCCGGGTCGGGAGCGAACCGCCATTCGCCGCTGAGGCTGATGGAAAGCCGGTGCGATTTCCACGAATCATCGTTCATCGGCACCCCGGCCACCTGGAAGTCCCTGACGCTCACCACCGCCTGCGGATCGGCGGAGGCGACCCGGAAGCCGATCCCCGCCACGTTGGAGAAATTCCTGAGCTTGAAATCGGTGACCGGCAGCACCACCCGCTGCCACTCCCCGGGCCGCACGGAAAAGCCGCTCTGGAAGCTTCCCGCCGACTTGCCGCGCTTGAGGAGGTGGAACGTCATCTGCGCGGGGTGGGTGCTTTTGCAGAGAAACGAGATATGGCTGGCCCGGTTTTTCGTCCAGACATTGCCATTGGCCGGACCGTCCCCGGGAAGGAGGATACGGACGGTGGAACGGGCGGGATCGCAGCGGCCCGTGATGATTTTGAGGACGTCCTCCGCGTTTTCCTTCCCGATCGAAAAAGCGTTTTCCTCCCCGGCCTTCGGGTTCTCCACCGTCCAGCGGGCAGCCTGTTCGGGAGAGAAACAGTCGAGATTCAGGGAATTGACATTTGCGACTTTAACCTGCCGGGCCGGTACGGTGATCTCCGCACCGAAGGGCGGGAGCGTTTCGGCATGGCCGCCCGGGGCGAGGGCAAGCAGGAGAAGGGGGAGGACGATCTTGATCATGGGGAAGACGGGGTGGAAAAAACCTGCCTTCAACGTGCGCGAGACGCGCCCTCCTGTCCATGGAGGAAACGCCCGGGAAATTAACATTAGCAACCATCTTGCGCCATCTTGTGCCGTGGACGGCGGGCCGCTACCAGTCCCGGATTTTCCGGTTCCAGAAGTTCTCTTCCAGATGGGGCTTCTCCGCGCTGGTATCCGAAAGCGAGAGCGGGAGGAATTTGCCCTCGCGCAGTTCTCCCTGCTGCTCCTGGCCGGGGCCGCCTTTCTGCTGGGGGGCGGAGCCGCGGCCTTCCCCCTGTTGCGCCGTGCTGCGCCGGTTCGCCTCGTCATTGGCGGCATCAAGCAGCTTTTGCGCTTCTTCGAGACTCTTCTGATAGCCGGTCGCTTCCGGGTTGAGCGCCACGGCGGTGTCGAGATTGGCGATCGCCTTGTCCAGAAGCTGGGTGTTCTTCTGGAGATCGGCGTTGGAGAGCGCCTCCGGCGAGGCGGCATCCCCCTCCTGCATTCCCTTTGCCTTGGCGAGATCCTCTTCCCCCGCCGCGCCGAAGAGTTCCGGCAGAAGGGCCTCCGCCTTTTTCAGTCCTTCGCTGGCCTTGGCGTTTTCCGGGTTTTGCGCCAGCGCCTTTCCGAACTGCGCCGCGGCGTTCCTGGCCTGCTCCAGCCGTTTGTGCGGCGTCCCGTCTTCCTGCGCCACCGCCAGCGATTTTTCTCCCTGATAAAGGTACGACTCCTCCAGCTTCCGCTGGATTTCCCGGTGAAGGGCGGTAGCCCGGTTGTTGTTTGCGTCCAGCGAAATCGCCTCTTCGAGCTTGGTCCCGGCCCGTTCGAGGTCGGTCTGGTTCTTGGGCGTAAACTGCTCGGGCGTTTTGGCCAGGGCCTCGGCGGCCTGGGTCGTCGCTTCGTCGGTCAGCAGGGAGGAGAGCTTGCGGAGCTGTTCATCGCGGGCGGCGGTCAGCGGAGCGTTGTCGGGATCGAGGGAGAGGGCATCCTCGTATTTCCCGATCGCCTCCCGCCGTCGGCCCTTGATGGTTTCATTCTTGGTGGCGGCGTCGGCCCGTTCGCCGAATTCCCGGCCCTGTTCCCCGAGGTTGATGACGAGGCGGCGGGTCACCTCCGCGATGAGCGGCGGGGTTTCGCGATTGTCCGGGTTGATCTCGTGCGCCCGCTGGTACGCCTCCTGCGCGTTGCGCAGCAGCCGTTCCTCGTCGCGGTAGCGCTTCTTTTCACCTTGGCGCGCGGCGTCCCGGTTCGCCGAGGTGGCCACGCCCAGAAGGTAGCCTTCGAGGTGGACGCGCGCGGCGCTCCGGTTGTTCTTCGTCTCCCGGGTGGACCGCAGCGTGTGGGCGGCCTCGTAGTAATCGAGCGCCCGTTCCATGGAGGCGACCGCCCCGACCGGCTGCCCGGTCTTCTTGAGTTCCTCGGCCAGCCGGTACTGGACATTGCCGAGTTGCAGCGTGGCGCGTTGCTGCAATTCCGGGTGGGTGGTCGTGTCGATCGCCTGAAAACTCTGGAGCGCTTCCTGATAACGCCCCGCCTGGTAGAGCGTGAGCCCGAGGTTGTAGAGCCGGTACGGGTCTTTCTCATCCGCCCGCGCGTTTTTCTGCATGAGCGCCACGGCGTCATCCGCCTTTCCGGCGTCGATCAGCGTCCGCGCCTGCTCCAGCGGCGAAGTCGGCGGAGCCGCCGCGGCGAGCGTCGGAAGCAGCCAGAGCACGAGGATTTTCGAAAGCGGTTTCATGACTGGAAGGAATCGGGCCGGACCACCGGCACGCCGACCGCGGCCGCCGGGGCCTGCCGCCGCAGCAACGGCAGGGCGGAGCCGAGCATCAGCAGCAGGATCGCCGCGCCGAGCGGAATCTGGAACCACTCCCGGTAATCGGCCATGTCGATCCGTACGGCCCTCTGTTGCTGCGCGAGCGGAAGCAGGCTCTGGGTCTGGAGCGTGCGGAGCGTCCCCGCGCCGGGCTGGAAGGGATAATAACGCCCTCCTCCCGCGGAAGCAAGGGAGCGCAGCGTGCGTTCGTTGATCCGGCTCGTCACCCAGGTGCCGTATTCGTTGCGGACGAAATGCTTCGGGGGACGCTTTTCCGGCGGCAGATGGTCGAAGCGGGCGTAATCATCCGCGGGAACCTTCCCCCCTTCCGCCGTGCCGACGCCGACGGTCAGGATCGTGATCTTGTCCTCCGCGTGCGCCTTGCGCGCGGCCTCCACTTCGTTCCCCTCCAGGTTTTCGCCATCGGTGATCAGGAGGATCACCCGGGTGTTTTCCGAACTCTTGCGCAGCAGTTCCGCCGCGGTTTCGATCGCCACGGGCAGATTGCTTCCCCCGGCGGAAATGGAGCGCGGCCCCACCTCCCGCAGCACGAAATCAAGCGCCTGATAGTCGAAGGTGAGCGGCGACATGATGAAAGCGTCCCCGGCGAACGGGACGAGGCTGATCCGGTCTTCCGCAGACTCCCGCAGCCAGTTGCGGAGTTCCCCGCGGATGGCCCCGATCCGGTTCGGTGTGAGGTCTTCCACCAGCATGCTCTTGGAAACATCCAGGAGGATGACGAGATCCACCCCGCTTCTCTCCGCCGTACCGGGGCGCGGACCGGTCAGCGGCCGGGCGAGCGCGAGAAGGAGAAGGGCGAAGATCGCGATCATCGCACCGAAGCCGAGCGCCCGCTGCCGCCGGGCGGAAACCGCGACCCGCGGGGCGAGTTCGGGCGTGATGAAACGGTGCATCCGCCGCCGCCGGAGCCGCCGGGAGAGCCCCCAGAGCAGCGGCGCGAGGATGAGGAGCGCGGGCAGGGCCCATAACCATGGACGGGCGGCAAAAAGAAAATTCGCACTCATGGGATACGCATCCGGAAGGTGTGGAGCGCGATGAACTCCAGCAGTAAAATCGCCAGCGCGGCCATGATGAACCACGGGTGAAGCTCCGTGTAGAGGCGGAGGGTCTTCTGTTCAAACTTCGAGCGCTCCAGCCGGTCGATCTGCCGGTAGGCCTCCCGCAGACCCGCGGAACTGGTGACGTTGAAAAAAGCGCCGTTGGTCCGGTCGGAAATCTGCTTGAGGAACGTCGCGGCGGCGCTTCCCATGCCGAGGCCCAGCGAGTAAATGCGCACCCCTTCCTTGCGGGCCGCCTCCGCCGCCTCCATCGGGGCGACCCCGGCGTTGCTTTCCCCGTCCGTGGCCAGAACGATGATCCTGGAGGGGCCGCGCGCGTTTTTGAGAAGCTCCAGCCCGGCCAGAATGCCGCTGCCGACGGCGGTCCCTTCGCCGGTCGTGCCGCGCTGGTACTGTTTCTTGTTTTCGAGCACTTCCTTGATCCAGCCGCCATCGAGCGTGAGCGGGCTCATGAGCCAGGTATCGTAGGCGAACCCGACCATCCCGAAACGGTCGTCGGGGCGGCCATCGACGAAATCGTTGATCGCGAGCCGCAACGCTTCGGCCTTGGACATCCGGGTGTTCCGGTAGTCGATCCCCGCGCCCATCGAGCCCGAGGTATCGACGGAGAAGACGATGTCGATCCCTTCCTTCCGGTCGTTCCCGCTCCCCCGTTCCACCCGGGGGCAGGCCATCGCCGCGATCATCAGCGCCACCGCCACGTCGCCCGCCGCCCACCGGAAGCGCCCGCGGTTGCGGTGGATCACCCCGCCGAGCCCGAGCAGGAGGCCAAGCGAGGAAAAGGGGAGCCCCTCCGCCCGGCCCGGCCTGCCGCGCAGCCACGCCCGCAGCGGGACGAGCAGCAGCAGGAGCAGCCACCACGGCTGCGCAAACTGGAAGGTAAAGAGGCGCTCCATCATGGGGCCGCCTTTCCCGGAGCAGTCTCCGGCCCGGTGGGCATCGAGGTCTCCACCAGCCGCTGCGCGTCCTCAAGCAGCCGCTTCATTTCTTCAAGCACGACGCGGCGCTGCGCGAATTTGACCAGATCGCATTGTCGCAGAAAGGCCCCGAGCGTCTCCCGGTGCGCCCGGAGCGGGGGCGGGCCTTCTCCGGAGTGGAGTTCGCGCAGGAACTCCTCCGTGGCCCGATGCGGCGCGCGCAGGCCGAACTGTGCCTGAATGTAATCGCGGGTGATCTGCGAGACTTCCACGACGAACGCCCGCTGATCCTCCTCGGAGAGCTGCCGCCGCAGCGCCGCGAGCCGCTTGAGCGCCGTCCGGCCCGGCGGCGGCGAAAAGGTGAGCAGCCCCGGGCGTTTGCGCAGCAGGAGCCGGAAGCCGCCCGCGAGCAGCAGTACGAGCCCCGCTGCCAGGGCGGCCCAGAGCCGCCAGTCCCCGCCCGGGACGGGGGCCTGCAACCACTGGAAATTCTCCACAATATCGACCGGCGCGTCCATCGTTTGCAGCCTGGCGGTTTTAGCGCCCCGCCCTCCGTATCCGGCGTTCAAAGAACTTCCGCAGCGCCCGCTGGTAGGCAGCGCCGGTTTCCACTTCGATGATGTCGAGCCCCGATTTGCGCAACTCATGGCGGCGGCGGGCCCGGGCTTCCTCCGCCCCGGCGGCGAAGCGTTCCCGCACCTTCCGGTCCGAGGTGTTCACCTCCACGAGTTCGCCCGTTTCGGCGTCTTCGAGCCGGATGCGCCCGACATCGGGCAACTCCAGTTCCCGGCGGTCAAACACCGCCACGGCGATGGCGTCGTGTTTCTGGTTGGTGATGCGCAGCGCCTGTTCGTAACCGTGGTCGAGAAAGTCCGAGACGATGAAGACGACGGAGGAACGCGGGATGACGAGGTTGAAATGATGCAGCGCGGTAATGAGCGAAGTCCCCTTGCCCGCGGGGCGGAAATAGAGGATCTCGCGGATGAGGCGGAAAACATGGGAACGCCCCTTGCGCGGGGGAATGAACGATTCCACCCGGTCGGAATAAAGGAGCAGCCCCACCTTGTCGCCCGCGCGGTTCGCGCTGAAGGCGAAGACGGAGGCGATCTCCGCGGCGAGTTCCGTCTTGGTCTGCGTGCCCGAGCCCAGGAGATTGGACGCGCTCACATCGACGAGGATCATGACGGTGAGCTCGCGTTCCTCCCGGTGTTTCTTGATATGGGGGACGCCGGTGCGGGCCGTCACGTTCCAGTCGATGTTGCGCACGTCGTCGCCCGGCTGGTATTCGCGCACTTCCTCGAAATCCATGCCCCTGCCCCGGAAGACGGAATGATACGTTCCGGCCAGAAGGTCCTGCGCCAGCTTGTTCGTCCGGATTTCGATCTGACGGATCTTTTTGAGATATTCCCGGGGGATCATGAAGCAAAGGGGGGCGGGGATTCCGCTCAGGGCACCGGAACGCGGTCAAGAACCCATTCCACGATCCGGGAGGAGGTCACCTCTTCCGCCTCGGCTTCGTAGGTGAGCAGGATGCGGTGGCGCATGATGTCGAGCGCCACAGCCCGGACATCGAGCGGCGTCACATACGCCCGGCCTTGCAGGAACGCGTGCGCGCGGGCGGCCAGCGTGAGGTAGATCGTGGCCCGGGGCGATACGCCATAGCGGATGAGCCCTTCGAGCTTGGGATCGACCTTCGCGGGCCGCCGCGTGGCGTAGACGAGCGCGATGATGTAATCCTTGATCTGTTCATCGACGTAGATGCGGTCCACCAGCGAGCGGAGCTGGAGAATGGTCTCCGTCGTGATCACCGGGTCGATCCGGATCTGTGTGGAGGAGAACGCCATCCGGTCGAGGATCGCCTTTTCCTCCGCCTCGGTTCCGTGATCGACGACCACCTTGAGCATGAAGCGGTCCACCTGGGCCTCCGGCAGCGCGTAGGTTCCCTCCTGGTCGAGCGGATTCTGCGTCGCGAGCACCAGGAACGGCTCCGGCAGCGGATGGGTTTCGTCGCCGATCGTCACCTGATGTTCCTGCATCGCCTCCAGAAGCGCGCTCTGGACCTTCGCAGGCGAGCGGTTGATCTCGTCCGCCAGCACGAAATTGGCGAAGATCGGCCCGCGTTTCGTCGTGTAGAGATGATCGCGGGGATTGTAAACGAGCGTCCCCACGATATCGGAGGGGAGCAGGTCCGGCGTGAACTGGATGCGGCGGAAATCGGCATGGACACAGGAGGCGAGCGCCTTGATGACCGTCGTCTTCGCCAGCCCCGGCACCCCTTCGAGCAGGACGTGGCCGTTGGAAAGCAGGCCGATGAAGAGCCGCTCGATGAGGTACTGCTGGCCGACGACGATCTTCTGAATCTCTTCCCGGATGACGGGAATCCATTTGCTGGCCTCGGCCACCTGGGCGCCGAGAAGGTCGAGTTCTTCCTGATTCATGAAAGGGCGGCCTCCTTCCGGCGGAGAGGGGCAGGGGGGTGGGGCGGGACGCGGTTTTTCCGGATGGGAGCGGGGAAATGGTTCATGGGAGACGGGGTAGACCCCAAAACCATAGCATCCTGAGCGCGCCCGGACATAGGGGAAATATCCCAAAACTTGACCTTTTCGATCATCTTCTCCATTTTCAGGGGATGTTCCTTGTTTACCGCAATCAGGGGGAACGACGCTTCGGCCTTCAGCCGATCGCGCCTTATCCGCGCGGCGTGTGGGAGTTTCAGTTCATGACGGGAGGGGAATGTTCGCTCCTTCTCCGCAAGGAAAACGGCTCCCGCGAGGAACGCCTCTCGGGCCCTACGATGGCCATTACGGGGCCGGATTGCGTGCACGGATGGGGGGGAGACCCTTCGGATGTTTGTCAGGCGATCATCTTTCATTTCGACGAGGTGAATTTTACGTTGCGCACCATGATCGGGCCGGGCGGTTACCGGCTTCTCCCCTTTTCCGCGGCGGAAATCCCGTTTTTGCAGAGCCTCTATGAACGCTGTGGGGAGGCGAGGCGGGCCGCGGGCACCTCCCCGCCGGAGGTGAAAAAGCGGGCCGGGTTTTTCGAGCCGACCCTTTACGGCATCGTGGCGCTGGAGCTGACCCTCTTTTTTCTCAAGCACGTCCCGCGCTCGGAGATCGGCCCCGCCCCCAACTACGGCGTGACGAAGGTGACGGAGGCGATGGCGTGGTACGAGGCGAACCTGGCCCGGAGCCCTCACATTGCGGACGTGGCCCACGCCGTCCACCTTTCGCCCACGCACCTGCGCCGCCTTTTCTACCAGATCCGCGGCGCGTCGCCGCAGGCCGTTTTCAAGCAGATGCAGTTTGACCGCGTCAAATGGCTCATGCGGGATGCTTCCATGACGCTGGAGCGGATTGGCGAAAGCTCTGGCTTCGGCAGCGCGAGCGCCTTTTCCCGGGCGTTCAAGATGGAGTTCGGCGTCTCGCCCCGGGTCTACCGGGAGACGTTGCGCGAGCGTTGAAAGCGGCAATACTGAAAGCGGCGCAGGGCTCCCGCGCCACGGTTACTGAAAGGGCTCCAGGATGTGGCCCGTGATCAGTTCCCGCTCCATCGTCATGCGACCGCTCATGATCTTCGTATCGAGCCGCTGGAGCAACCGGTTTGCCACTTCCATCGGGTTGATCACATAGCGGGCCACCGGCAGGACATAGAAATGAGGCAGCCCTTCATTCCCCTGCGCGATGATCTCCGGCGGCTTTTCTCCCGGTTTGAGACAACGGGCGATCGCCGCGACAATGCCCCGACAGGCAATATCATCGTTGATCAGGACCCCGTCGGGAAAACAGTCCGCCTTGCGCCAGCGTTCAATCGCCCGAAGGGTGACCTCATACATCAGCCGGTCAAACGAACTCAGGGTGCGGGGCAGTTCCCCGGCCGAGCGCCAGCAGTGAACCAGGCATTCGTCCGCCACCGTCAATCCCGCTTTGGAAGTCGTTTCCAGAAAGCCGTCGAGATCGCGGATATACGCACCGGTCACCCGGCGGTCGCCCTCGCCGTAGAAACAGGCCAGCCTCCGGCACCCGCGCCCCACAAGCCATCGCGTTGATTCCACAGCGGCCGCCCGGTTGTTGACGCTCATGTCCGTCTCCCGGTAAAGCACCCCGAAGGAAACCATCGGCATCTCCTCGCCGATGATCCCGATCAGTTTGCGAATGGAATGGAGGGAGATCGTCACCATCCCGGCAAACTGATGGTGCCGCAGATCATGTTCCAGACGCGCCCGGGAACGCTCGCCCCCGCGGGGCAAGCCCATGCGATCATAGATCATGACGTTGAAGTGACGGTCCTCGATCTGTTCCTTGAGGCAATCCGAGAGTGCCCGGGGAAAATGCGCCTCTTCGCTCAGAAGATTATATCCGCAGATGATTCCGACCATGGGCCGGATCGCCCGGGGAGAAACAAACGTTCCCCTGCCGCGCGCCCGCTGCACCAGTCCGCTGGAGGCCAGCATGTCCATCGCCTGCTGCACCCGGTTCACGTTGACCCCGAGCAGGGTCACCATTTCCTTGGTCGGCGGCAGGCGTGTCCCTTCCTTCAGAATGCCGGTGCGGATGAGCTGCTCAATCTTCCGGCAGATCTGAAGATGGTCCGGAATGGGCGATTCGGGGTCGAGCCGGATATCGCGAAAAAGCGCCTCCTCCGGTCCGGGAAGGCACGCCTTTTTCCCCATCGCCCGTCCGGCTCCTTTCATGGTCCCCCGGCCCGGGGATGCCTTCTGCGCGACGGGTCTCATGAGCCCGCCTCCTCAACCGGTTGCCGGAAAGCATCCGCCGGGGCGGCCTGCCGGGCGGGGTGCACGGCCATCGCGGGAGTTGTGGGAGACACGGAAGACGCGGGGAGTTTTTTCATCGATCAACAAGGAGCAAAATATCATGGGAAGCCGCCTCATTCACGGTTCTTTCACCGTTTTCTTTTTCCCGTGAAGGATAAGAACAACGAAAATAAAAACAAGGAATATTGTTCTCATCGTCAGAGGGTTGAACGACTCTATGCACCTATCTTTTATCCAGTTTTCTTGCTCTGATGAAGAGGGGAATCATGGAAAATCGACGGAAATTAAAATTTAAAACAACGAGGTATTTACATTGACGCCCATCTTCTCTTTTGCCAGAGTCGCTCCTGATGTTCCCCGGCGTACCGTTCCCCTTTCCCGACAACGAAGCCGCCGCCGTTCCCGGGCAGACTCCGGCAGGAGACGTCCCATGCCCATGACCCCGCGAGAGGGGGAATGAACCGGCGGGGTTCCCACATCCAACCCAACCTCAACCCCATTCCAATGCCATGACTCTTAAAAACCGATTCTTCAATCGCCTTTGTCCCGCGCTCGCGCTTCTTTCCCTGATGGCCAGCCCGCTCTCCCTCCAAGGGCAGAGCGGAACATGGACTGGTGAGGGCGATGGAAACTGGGAGAACCCGTTGAACTGGTTATCCGGGGTGATCGCCGAAGGCTCCAACAACACAGCGACCTTCAACCCCCTCGCCGCCGCAGCCGATATCACCGTCTCGCTGGACGATCCGCATAGCATTAAAAACCTCACCTTTGGCGCGAATGCGACCGGAAACTGGACACTGACCGGCTCCGCCCTTTCATTCGAGGGAACCTCCGGGACTCATGCGATTTCGGTGGCAAGCGGCAATACCGCCACGCTCGATACGTTGCTCAACGCCGGCAGAACCGTCAATAAAACCGGCGCGGGCACCCTCGTCCTCACCAGAAACAATACAGGGATCAGCTCCACCTTCCGGCTCGACGCCGGGATCGTTGAGATTCAAAACGCGGGCGCGCTTGGCCAGGGGACCATTGTGGGAAACGGGGGCGCCCTCTTCGTCAACACCGGCGCGGCGGCCACGATCGCCAACTCGGTGAATCTGGTCAACAACGTGACTTTTGATTCCACGAACGACGTGGAGTTTAGCGGCACGCTCTCAAATGATGGTTTCACCCGTAATCTGACATGGAATGGGGATGGCAAGACGCTCACCCTCAACGCCATCAATTTAACCGGCAGCGGCGGAATGGGCTTTCTGGGTCACCGGAATGCGATCCTCCATTTCAACGGCCCCATCACCAGCGACGGCGGTGGTCTGGCGTTCACGAACAATTTCTATCAAAGCATCACCTTCTCCGGCGACAACGTTGACTTTGGCGGCAATATCACGACCCAGAACAACGTTGGCCGCCTGATCGCCAGGGGAAGCGCCAATGCCCTTGGGGTCGGGGGCACCCTGACTCTCGGTAACAACCAGAAGTTTGAGTTGATCTACGATACCGGCGTCACCATGACCAAAAACCTGACGGCCAATGTCAGTAATGTTTATATCATCCTTTCACGTGAAACGGACGGCGCGGGAGTGACCCACCAGATGGGCGCGCTCCGGCTCAATACCAACATCCTGACCACCTTTGAAAAGGGTGACCACATCACCTCCGGCACCACCGGGATCGGGTTCACCTCCACGACCCTCCTGCAACACTCGAATCTGGAGGTCAAGGAAGGGGTAACCCTTGACCTCGGTGGCGTCGGCGAAAACGCCGCAGGTTTCGACCTGAAGACCCAGGGGGCGGGCGTGGTGAAAATCTCCGGCGCCTCGTCTTATACCGGGACAACGCAGGTTACCAGCGCCAGCACGCTCCTGCTGAGCGGGTCCGGCAGCACCGGCAGCGGCGCGCTCACCGTGCGCACCACAGCCCTTCTGGCCGGGGCCGGGACGGTGGGCGGCGACGCGACGATCCAGGGCGGCGGAACCCTGGATGCCACCGGGGGAACGCTCAACGTTCTCGGAAATCTCACCTTCTCCGCCGCCAGCAGCAACCTGCGCATCAGTCTGGATCATCATGGAGCCATCATCGGAACGGCCCCGTACAGTCTTGCTCTGAACGGAGACCTCGTCCTGGTGCTCGATGGCGGGCCTTTCGGCTACCGGACGCTCTTCTCCGGGTTTGGCGAGACGACGGGAAATTTCACCAGCGTCACCCTCACGGGCGCGGTCAGCGATACCTTCACCCGGGAAGGCACCCTCTGGACCTCCGGGACGCTCGGCTGGACCCTGGACGAAGCAACCGGGGTGTTCTACGCCATTCCCGAGCCGGGCACCCTTGGCCTGCTTTCGCTGGTCGGGCTGGGCGCGTTCATCTACCGCAGGCGCCGGGTGTCGCTATAAGGGGGACCCGGTCATTCTGTAGCCATTGCGATGAGATCAAGATTCAAGCACATCCATTTTGCCGGTGAATGGGAGCCGGATTTCCACAACCCGGACCGTTCCTTGCGGGAACAGTGCGAAGACTATGCCCGGAGAGCCCGATCCGCAGGCGCGACGGCGCTTCAGGTCAACTTTGTGGCGGAACCCTACGGACCGATCCATCTGTTGCATCCCCACGAAATCTACGACTATTTCACCGGCTATGGTGCGAATCTGGATTGCTTTGTCGAATCGGATTATTCCCGGGGAATCTGGCCCCGCTTCATGCTGGAGGTGAATCTCAATCGCCTCAGGCTGCTTGCCGAAGCGGCGGATCGCCTGGGGATGTCGGCGCTGCTTTATCTTTGCGAGCCAAGGCTTCAGCGCGAAGAACTCTTTGATCGCTATCCCCACTGGCGGGGTCCGAGGGTGGATAACCCCGCCTTCTCGATCACGCCGTACTATGCCTTGAATACAGCCTGCCCCGATGTGATGGTCCACTATCGGCAGATGCTCGCGAAGGTCCTTTCCGTGGCCCCCAATATCAGGGACGTCGTCCTTTTCTCGCAGGATAGCGGCTCCGGCTTTTCGCACGTCGAACGCCTTTACGCCGGACCCAATGGCGGGTTCCCCGGAAAGGGCGAATCGCCGGTCGGGCGGGTGATCGGGTTCTGTCGGGGCCTGGTGGAAGAAGGGCGGAAGGTTCATCCGGATTTTCAAGTCTCGCTTTCCTCCAGCTACAGTGACTGCGAGAAGAGGGAACTATTGAGCCGGGCCGGGGAAGGGGTGGCGGTCGGAATTTTCGGGGCCATGTCATGGACGGGCGGTCTGGAGGATCAATGGGCCTGGAATGACTGTGGCGGCGGGGCCGGGCTCCGGGAAACCGGGTTTGAAGCAAGCCGGGAACGGCGGATCAGAGAGTTCAAGGCGCTTTGTGAACTCGGCAGGGCGGCGAATCCGGAACTTCCCGCCCTTCTGCCCGCTCCCAACGAACACTATGTTCACCTCAAATACCTGCCCAACCCGTGGGAACAACTCGAAATCATGGAACGGTATGAAAGCTGGGGGATCAAACGGCTCCATGGCCGCGGCTACGTGGCGGATCTCGATGAGATACCCGGGCATGTCAATCAACTGGCCTTTCGCAAGTTCACCGGAAATCCGGGGCTGAGCGCGGATCAGGCCGTCCGGCGGGTGATCGGGGAACATCTCCCTGAAGCGCTGATGGATTCCGTGCTGGAAGCGCTTGGGCGGATCGCCTATGCGGTGCGCCGGAGAGCGAATTTCACGCTGTTCTTTGAACGGACTCCCATGCTTTTTCCCGGACCGCTGGTCCCCGATCCGTGCGCCTTGAGCTGGGAGGAAATTCAGGACCACTGGCATCCGGTTCTGGATACGATGAGAAAAATCCGGGGATGGGACTGGTGGATGCCTTCCCTTTCGCCGGAGGACTTCCGGATGATCGACGAGCTGTTCCGGGAGACGGTGTGTGTGAATGCGGGAGAAGCGCTGGAGTTGTTTCATGCCTGTCTTGGAGACGGGACGCTACAACCCGGGCAACGGGAGTTTCTGCAACAGCAGGTGAGCGCCTGCGAGTTGTTCCTCTGTCTTCAGCGCTCTCAATGGAATGCCGCGCGAATGGCCATGCACTGGAGAAATCAACCCGGGGATGGCTTGGCTGGCGCATCCGAAATTGTTGCCGACGAGGTTGAAAACACCCGTCGATGGCTGGAATGGCTGGGGGCGGCGCCCGGAAAATGGCTTCGTCTGAGTCCCTTCCGCGGCGCCCTCTATTGTGCGCCTGACGAGTTGGTGGCGATTCTGGAAAATCGGGGCTGCATCATGGAAAAACATGCCGCCGATCCGGTTGGAATCTTCCATCCGGCGGGCGTGACGGCCCGCCCCGCCTATGTTCGCGACTGGGGTTGCTCCGACCCGCGTTTGTGCAGCGCGGAAGGCGTGATCCCGAAATAGCGGGCGAAGGCGCGGCTGAAATCGTTCGGATGCTTGTAGCCGAGCGCATAGGCGACCTCCTTCACCGGCATCGTCCCGTTCTGGAGCAGGTTCCGCGCGCTCTCCATGCGCAGGCGGTGAAACTGTTCGGCGGGCGATTGCCGCGTGGCCTTCACGAAAAGGCGGTGAAGGGTCGCGGGCGAGACTTCCAGATAGGCGCAGAGCCGTTCCACGGGGCGGGCCACGTGCAGGTTGCGCCGGAGCCATTGCCAGGCCAGCTCCAGTTGCAGGCGGCGCTCGGGCCGCTTCGGCTTGCGGCTGAAGGCGCGCGCAAACTCAACGTTCACACTGGCGTGGAGCGCGGCGAGGGCCGCCGGGGTGAACTCGTCGGGGGCGGCCACTTCCATGCGGCAATGAACGTGAAGCTGCTGGAGCCGCTCCAGCGCCGCCCGGTTCGCCCGCCCGAGCAGCGGGGAATCGTCGCCGATCTCCAGCGCCTTCCCCGGCCCGCTTTTCCAGTTCCAGGAGAGGACGCAGGAACGCCCGCCGCTGGCATCGCTCCAGCCGCTCGCGCAGTCCGGGTGCATGATGAAGAGATCGCCCGCGCGCAGCGCGATCTCGCGTTCCGCAAGCACCAGCCGGGGCCGCCCGCTCACGATGACGAGGTAGGACCAGCCCGTATGCCGCGCCACGGGGATCGGGTGCTCCCCATACGCCCGCTCGCCCCAGCCCAGATAGAGCAGTTCCGGTCCGTCCTCCGCAAACCAGTTCGGGCGCCCCTCTTCGGGGAGTTGCAGCAGCCTCGGGAAATCGTGCTTCATGGTGAAAGTAGCATCATCGCTCACCCGTCGGCATGAAGCTAGTTCATTTCCGTTGCGGGAGCCGGGGGAGTGTCCTATGGGTGGGGAACATCCACTCATGTTTTCCCTTCAAAATAAAATTGCACTGGTCACCGGCGCCGGCTCCGGCATCGGCGAAGCCATCGCCCGCTGCTACGCCGAAGCGGGCGCGTTCGTCTATGTGGCTGATCGGGACGAGGCCGCCGCCGCGAGAGTCGCCGGAGCAATCCGCGAGGGCGGCGGCGGTGCGGCGCTCTCCGTGCTCGATGTCGGCAGCGCGGCCTCGTGCCGCGAAGCGGCGGACCGCGTTTTTGCCACGCATCCCGGCGGGATCGACATTCTCGTCAACAACGCGGGCGTCGGCCATGTCGGGACGATCCTCGGGACGGACGAGGCGGCCCTGGACCGCCTCTACACCGTGAACGTCAAGGGGGTCTTTTTCCTCTCCCAACTTTTCCTGCCCGGGATGCTGGAGCGGCGCTCGGGCTCCATCGTGAACCTTGCCTCCATCGGCGGCGTGGTCGGCGTGAAGGACCGGTTTGCCTACTGCATGAGCAAGTTTGCCGTGGTCGGGATGACGAAGGCGATGGCGCTCGACCACGCGGAGCACAACGTGCGGATCAACTGCATCTGCCCGGCCCGGGTGGAAACGCCCTTCGTGCAGGCGCGGATCGCGGAATACCCGGATCCCGCCAGGGCTTACGCGGAAATGACGGCCACCCAGCCGATCGGGCGGATGGCCCGGCCCGGGGAAATCGCGGCGGCGGCGCTTTACCTCGCCAGCGATGAAGCGTCCTTTGTGACCGGCTCGGAATTCGTCATCGACGGGGGATTCAGCGCCGGAAAATAACGCGTTATCAGACTTCCCGTGATGTCAACGCCTTCCCCCCTGGACATCGAAAACCCGGATCAGGTGCGCCTTTACCTGCGCGGGCGCGGCCTCTTTCCCGGCGACCCCCCCGGGCTCGCCGTCCGGCAGCTTTCCGGCGGCGTTTCCTGCAAGGTGGCGCTGGTCACGCGGGAAGGACGGGAGGGGGAGGGGATCGTGCTCAAGCAGGCGCTTGCGAAGCTGCGTGTGGCGGTGGAGTGGCACAGTTCCCCGCGGCGCATTCACCGGGAAGCGCTCGGGCTGCGCTGGCTTCAGCGCCTGCAACCGGCGGGTTCCGTTCCCCGGTTTCTGTTCGAGGACTTCGGGAGCCATCTTCTGGCCATGTCCGCAGTCCCCCTGCCGCATGAAAACCTGAAAGCCGAATTCATGGCCGGGCGCGTGGAGCCGGAGGCGATCCGGCAGATGGGCGGGTTGCTGGCGCAGATTCATACGCTCACCGGAGGGCCTGGTGAAGACGTGGCGGCGGTATTTGCCGACCGGTCGTACTTCGAATCGCTCCGGCTCGAACCGTACTATCTTTTCGCGGGGCGGAGCATTCCGGAGGCCGCCGGGTTCCTCACCGGCCTCGTGGCGGAAACGCGGGCGCACGGCAGCGCGCTGGTTCACGGTGATTTCAGCCCGAAAAATATCCTCGTGCATCACGGCAGGCTCTGCCTGCTTGATCACGAAGTCATCCACTGGGGCGACCCGGCGTTTGATGTCGGTTTTGCGCTCACGCATTTTCTGGGCAAGGGGCACCATTTCGCCGCCTGGCGGAGCCGGTTCGCCGACGCCGCCCACCGCTTCTTTGCCACCTACCGCGAGGCGGCCCGATGCGGCACGCAGACGGAGCGGCGGGCGGTACGGCACACCCTCGGCTGCCTGCTGGCCCGGGTGGCCGGGCGTTCGCCGCTCGAATACCTGACCGTCGCCCAGAGGGAACGGCAGCGCCGGAGCGTGCTCCGGCTCCTTCCCGCACCGCCGGAGACGGTCCCGGCCCTCATCGACCGGTTTTTCGATTCCCTTTCATGATTTCACGCTCTTATGGCAACGATTGATCAACTGCACGCACTGGAAATCCTCGACAGCCGCGGTCGCCCGACCCTCAAGGTCTGGTGTCGGCTGGCAAGCGGGGCGGAAGCGGCGGCCTCCGTTCCCTCCGGCGCATCCACCGGCAGGGCGGAAGCGCTGGAGCTTCGCGATGGTGATCCGCAGCGCTACGGCGGGCTGGGCTGCCGCAAGGCCGTGGCGAATGTGGAAGGGCCGATCCGGAACGCGCTCGCGGGCAGGCGCTTTGATTCGCAGCGGGAGCTGGACGAATGCCTGATCGCCCTGGACGGAACGGCGGAAAAATCGGCACTCGGAGCCAATGCCATCCTTGGCGTTTCGCTGGCCCATGCCCGCGCGAAGGCTCTGGAACGGGGCGTGCCGCTCTTTGCCCATTTCGCGGAGATCGCGGGCGAAACCGTTCGCACCCTGCCGCGCGTCACGATCAACCTCTTTAGCGGCGGCAAGCACGCGGGCGGGCAGGTCGCCATTCAGGATGTGCTGCTGGTGCCGGTGTCGGCGCGCACCGTGGCGGATTCCCTCGCCATGACCTACGCGGTTTACCAGAGCGCGAGCCGCCTGACCGGAAGCAAATACGGCGTCCGGGCCCTGAAAGCGGACGAAGGCGGGCTCGCCCCTCCCTTCCCGGAAACCGAAGCGATGCTCGTGGACGCGGTGGAAGCGATCGAGGCCGCCGGGTTGGAACCGGGGCGCGACATGGCGCTGGCCGTGGACGTGGCCTCCAGCCACTTCTTTGAAAACGGGGTCTACGAAATCGACGGCGCGAAACGTTCAAGCGAAGCGATGATCGACCTGCTGCGCCTCTGGAGCGAACGCTACCCGATCGTGAGCATCGAAGACGGGCTGGCCGAGAACGACTGGGAGCACTGGCCGCGGCTCTGTCAGCGGCTGCGCGACCGGTGTCTCGTCCTCGGCGATGACTTCCTCTGCACCAACCCCGCGCGCATCACCCGCGCCGTGGCGGGCGACTGCGCGACCGCCCTGCTCCTCAAAGTGAACCAGATCGGCACGCTGACCGAAGCGGCGGAGGCGGCGCGCCTCGCCCGGGAAGCCGGCTGGCGGATCACCGTGAGCGCGCGGAGCGGCGAGACGGAGGACAACTGGCTGGCGGACCTTGCCGTCGGCTGGAGCGGGGACCAGATCAAGATCGGCTCCATCACCCAGTCCGAGCGACTGGCCAAATACAACCGCCTGCTGGAGATCGAGGCGCGGACCCCGCTCCCCCTCGTCTCCTGGCCGGATCAACACAGATCATGAAAATCATCCGTTACCAGAACCCCTCCGGCCGGATCGCCTACGCCGCCGAGGAGCCCGATGGCACCCGCCTCGAAATCGAGGGCGATCCTTTCGCCGCCCCCCGGCCCACCCGGCCGCGCGTCACCGCGCGGCGGGCGGAAGTGGCCCGGCTCCTCGCGCCAATCGTGCCGGACTCGATCCTCTGCATCGGCCTCAACTACCGCCGCCACGCGGAGGAGGGCGGCAAGCCGGTGCCTGGGCATCCGATCCTGTTCGTCAAAGGGCGCAACGCAGTGCAGAACCCCGGCGAGCCGATCCGCATCCCCGTGGCGCTCCCTTCCCATGAGGTCGATTACGAATGCGAGCTTGCCGTCGTCATCGGGCGGGCCTGTAAAAACGCCACCCGCGAGAACGCGCTCGATCACGTGCTCGGCTACACCTGCGCCAACGACGTCAGCGCGCGGGACTGGCAACTGCGCCTCGGCGGCGGCCAATGGTGCCGGGGGAAATTCTTCGACACCTTCGCGCCGCTCGGGCCGTGCCTGGCGACGCCGGAGACGATCCCGGACCCGAACGCCCTCGGCATCCGCACCGTGCTCAACGGGGAAGTTGTGCAGGACTGGAACACGAACGACATGATCTTCGACGTACCCGAGCTGATCGCCTTCCTGAGCGCGAGCACCACGCTCCTTCCCGGCACGGTCATCCTCACCGGCACCCCGCACGGCGTCGGCATGGCGCGCAAACCGCCGCTCTGGCTCAAGCCCGGAGACGAAGTGACCATTGAAATCGAAAAAATCGGCGCCCTGACAAACCCGGTGGCGCTGGAAACCGATCTGCCTTCATGAACCTCCATCTCGAAAACAAAGTGACGGTGATCACCGGTGCGGCCAAGGGAATCGGCGCGGCGGTCGCCAGGGCGTTTCATGACGAGGGGGCCTCCGTGGCCCTCCTGGACAAAAGCGCGGAGGGGCGCGATGTCGCCGCCGGGCTCGGGGAACGGGCGCGCTTTATCGAATGTGATGTCTCGCGCGGCGCATCCGTCGCGGAAGCCATGGCGGAGGCGGAACGCCACTTCGGCGGCATCGACATCCTCGTCAACAACGCCGGAGTGCAGCATTACGGCAGCGTCACCGGCACGCCGGAGGAGGAGTGGGACGCGACGCTGGCCGTGAACCTCAAGAGCGCCTACCTCTGCGCCCGGCACGCCATCCCCTCCATGCAGGCGCGCGGCGGCGGCGCGATCGTCAACGTGGCGAGCGTCCAGAGCTTCCTGAGCCAGAACAACGTGGCCGCCTACACCACCAGCAAAACGGCGCTCCTCGGGCTCACGCGGAGCATCGCTGTCGATTACGCCCCGGCCATCCGGTGCGTGGCCGTCTGCCCCGGCACCGTCGATACCCCGATGCTGCACTGGGCCATCCGCCAGTCGCCCGATCCCGAGGCGGTGCTGGAGGAATGCCGCCTCATGCACCTCACCGAGCGGATCGCCACGCCGGAGGAGATCGCCGGGCTGATCCTTTTCCTCGCCTCCGAACGGGCGGCGTTCATGACGGGGCAGGCGTACCGGATCGACGGCGGCATCGGCCTGAAGGCGGGCGGCGGCAAACGCAACGAGGACGCAAAATGAAAATCACCGACATCAAAACCACCACCGTCACCGTGCCGCTCGAAGCGCCGCTGCGGCATTCCGTCGGCTGCCACTGGGGCCGCTTTGTCCGCACGATCGTGGAAGTCGAGACGGACGAAGGGATCACCGGGCTCGGCGAAATGGGCGGCGGCGGCGAATCCGCGGAGGCGGCCTTTCGCGGCCTGAAAAGCTACCTCATCGGGCACGACCCGATGCAGATCGAATCCCTTTACTGGAAAATCTGCAACCCGACCGCCTCGCTCTATAACAACCGGATGCAGCTTCACGCCGCGCTGGAGTTTGCCTGCATCGACATCGTGGGCAAAAAGCTCGGCATCCGCGCCTGCGATCTCCTCGGCGGGGCGTTGCGCGAGGAGGTGAAATTCGCCTCCTACCTCTTTTTCCGGGGGCGCAACGAAGAGACGGGCCGCGGCGGCGAGGAGACGCCGGAGGAGATCGTGGCCCATGCCCGCGCCTTGCGCGATGAATGCGGCTTCCGCGCTCACAAGCTCAAGGCGGGCCTTTTCCATCCCGATCACGAACTGGCGGTCTTCCGGGCGCTGGCGCAGGCGTTTCCCGAAGACACCGTGCGGATCGACCCCAACGGCTCCTGGAGCGTGGAAACCGCCATCCGCTTTGGTCAGGCGATCGAGGATTTGCGCAACGACTACTTCGAGGACCCGACCTGGGGCATGGACGGGATGCGGCGCGTGCGCGAGTTCGTGCGCATCCCCACGGGGACAAACCAGATCGTCATCAACTTCGAACAGCTCGCCCAGAACATTCACCGCACCGGCGCGGATGTGGTGCTTCTGGATACCACCTTCTGGGGCGGGTTGCGGCAGGCGTGGCTTGCCGGGATGATCTGCCAGAAATTCCAGGTCGGCGTGGCCGTGCACAGTTCCGGCGAACTCGGCATCCAGCTTGCCACCATGCTGCACCTCGGCGCGGCCTTGCCCAATCAGGCTTTCGCCGCGGACGCGCATTATCACCACCTGAGCGACGACATCATCCGGGGCGGCAAAATGACCTACCGCAACGGCGCGATCCCCGTGCCGCAGGGCCCCGGCCTCGGCGTGGAGCTGGACCGCGATAAACTGGAACGCTACGCCGAACTGTACCGGGAACTCGGCGGCTACGCGTACGACCGCGATCCGGATCGCCCGGACTGGTACGCCATCCTCCCCGAACAACGCCACGCCATCCCCCGCTCCCGATGAAACCGCTTTTGTCCATCCGGCGCGCCTCCGTCTTTGTGGACGGGCTCGATCACCCCGAATGTGTCGCCGTCCATCCCGATGGCCGGATTTACGCCGGGGGCGAGGCCGGGCAGATTTACGAAATCTCCCCGGACGGAAAGCGGGTGCGCGAAGTGGCCAACACCGGCGGATTCATCCTCGGCGTCGCCATCCGCCCGGACGGCTCGGAACTCATCGCGTGCGATCTCAAAAAGCGGGCGCTCTGGCGGCTGGAGCTGGAAAGCGGAAAGCTGAGCCTCTTCGCCGATCGCGTGGAGGGAGAGCCGCTGGCGGTTCCCAACCATCTCGTCTTCGCACCGGATGGCCGCCTCTTCGTCACCGACAGCGGCGGAGTGGAGAAACCGACGGGGCGGATTCTCTGCTTCGACCGGGCGGGCCACGGGCGGGTCTGGAGCGGCGGCCCGTTTCATTTTGCCAACGGCATCGCGCTCTCGCCGGATGAGGCGGCCCTTTACGTCGTGTGCAGCCTCATGCCGGGTGTCAGGAAAATCGCGATCCGCCCGGATGGCACCGCCGCAAGAGCGACAACCTTCGTCCGGCTGCCGAAGACCGTTCCCGACGGCGTGCTGGTGGATCGCCGGGGCCGGGTGCTGATCACCTGCTACGCGCCGAACCGGATCTACCGCGTTTCCGCTTCGGGCCGGGTCTCCGTGCTCATCGACGACTGGTTTTCCCACACCCTCTCGAACCCGACGAACATCGCATTTGCCGATCCCGGGCAGGGCGAACTGCTCGCCGCCAATCTCGGGCGGTGGCATCTCACCCGCATCGTTCTTTGATCCCCGGGCCCGGGCGGCTTACGGGCGCGCCCCGGTTTCCAGATGAAGCGTGGCAAACCGTCCGGCGGGCATTTCCACCACCAGCGCCCCCTCTTCGATCTCCAGCGGCAGATGCGCCTGCGGGTCCGCCGTGGCGATGCTCGCGTGGCGGATCGGCTCCGCGAGGCGGATCCGGGCGCGGACCGGCTCCTGCCGCACGTTGACCACCCGCACCACCACGCCGCCCGGGAGTTCCCCGTCGCGTCTGGCCTGAAGGAGCAGCACCCCCTCGGCGGCGGCGCAGACCTCCTCCCGCCCCTCCGGCGCGTGGATGACGGGATGCGCCTCCACCGCGGCCCGCGCGAGCGCTCCGGCCTGCGCGGCGGCGAGCGGATCGAAACGGTCCGCCACGCTCAACTCGAAGCGGAAGCGGAGATCGCCCGGCTGCGAAGCGCGGAAATTCGTATGCCAGTAGTTGTTGTTGAGCCAGGCGAGCAGCAGCGGCTTCGTTCCCCGGGGAACCGAGCGGAGCCCCTTGGCGAAATTGAAATCGCCGAACTGGACCATCGGGGCATCCGGGCAGGCAAGCGTGACGGCCTGATGCGCGTCCGCCATCGCCGCGTAACTGCCGACCGTGATGTAATCGCGGCACGCCCCGGGAAGCTGCTCCACGTCAAGCCGGACGGGGAGGTTGCCGGTGTCGTACCACCCCTCCCACGCTTCCAGCGCAAGGGGGAAGACGAGATACTGGCTCTCCGGCGTCCGGATGTCCGTCTTGCGGAAGGCGACGCTGAACTCCACCGCGGGCCGATGCGCCAGCAGCCGCACCCGCTGTTCCGCCCCCGTCATGGAGGGGGTATCCGGCCAGCGCAGCGTGAGGCTCACCCCCTCGGGATCGCAGGAGGTGGAGAGCGTGGGCGTCCCCCGCGGCGTCTCACGCCGGGCGGGCCAGTCCGGCTGCCAGCCGCGTTCGCCCCGGTAGCAACTCTCCCAGTCAAAGGTGAAAAAGGCTTCCCGACCGCCGAACTCCGTGCCGGTCTCTTCCGGGGCGAGGCTTTCGGTCACCAGCCCGAAAAACGGCCACGGGTTTTCGTGATCGACGAGTTCCCGGTCGTTCTGCCGGTTGCGCAGGCTTTGAATGCGCCCGGTCTGCGGGTCGAACCGGAGCCGGAAAAACGGGCTTTCCAGGTTTCCCTCCTCCGCCCGGCAGGCTTCCGGGGGCGGTGCCACGGCCAGTTCGCGCACCGGAATCACGCGCAAGCCCATGGCGGGCAGCGTCACCGGTCCCACCCGGCGGTCGTCCGCTCCCTCCGGCGCTTCCTCCTTCACGTCGAGCGAGTGAACCATGCTGGAAAAATGCTGCCAGCGCCCTTCGAGCCAATCGGCGGGCAGGCGGGGGCAGAGCGTCACGGGGACCGGGGCGGGGTTGAAAAAGAGCACCCCTTCCACGCCGCTTGCCGCAGCGGGATTGCCGGCCGCTTTCTCCAGCGTGTCGCGCATCAGCAACGTGCTGAAGCTGCGCCCCGTCCAGGCGTAGGCGGCCTTGTGCGCCCACTGTTCGGCCACCCCGTCGCGCGGGGAGCCTAGCACGCTCGGGTCCGCGCCCCAGGTGTGTTCGTCAAAGAGATGGATGTTTTCCCACGCCAGCGCGTGATGTTCGCGCGCCCGGCGGGCCGGTTCCCCCTGCGAGGCAAGAGCCAGCGTTTCCGCCGCGAAGAGCTTCGCCTTCGAAGCCCGGTTCACGCGGGTTTCCCGCGCGGAGGAAGCGCAGCCGAAGTTCCAGAAATCGGTCCAGTCTCCCTTGTGCACCGGAATCGTATCGGCGGGCTGGCGTTCGATCCGCTCCAGCAGCATCTCCGGCGTGGCGTAGCGGATCACCGGGGTGCGCCCTTCCGCGTTCCATCGGCGGATCATCTCCGCCGTGGCGCGCCGGGGCGGGTTGTTGTCGGGAAAGTACGGGTTCGTCGCGCTCAGGACCAGAAAATCGTGGCGATACCCGGCGGCCCGCACCCGGGCGGTGTAGCCCGCGAGCCCCTCGGCCATCGCGTCGGTGCTCCCTTCGGTCAGCCGCAATTCGCGGTCAAAGCTCTGGTAGTGTTCGGCATTGAAGGCGAGCAGGGAACGCCCGTCCGCCCCCTGCCACCGGAAGGCGAGCGGGCGGTGGAGCGGAAAGCCGCCAAAGAAAATATTGATCCCCATCATCAGCAGGTCCACCCCGGCGTCCTTGAGAAGCTGCGTGAGCGTCCACGGCACGCCGTTGACATCGTGATTGATGGCGACGCGCATCGGCAGCCCGAACTCCTCGCGCAGCCGCCGCAGCGGCTCCAGCGTATCCGCCAGTTGAGCCCCGGAGTAAAGGGGTGTGGTGTTGCAGATCATCGCGCCCGCGCTGATCTGCCCCGCGGCCACCCCTTCGCGGAAGCGCCGGAGCTGGCCCGCGTCCGCCCCGTCCAGCCAGCGGAGCAGCGGCGCCGTCACCTCGCACGTCCAGCGCACCCGCGACGGCTCGGCCCACTCCCGCGTCGCTTCGCAGAGATCGAGCGCTTCTTCGATGAAGCGGTTTTGCAGCTCCAGCAACACCGGCTGGGGATGGGTGTAGCCGATGTCGGTGTGGGTGTGGTGCAGGACGAGAAGCTCTTTGATGGCGGTCATGGATGAACGGGTTCCGGCTGAAAGGCGACAGGAGAAAGTCACCCCGATGATACAAGTCCTTTAATGCTTTGCAATCGCTTTATTTAACCGCGGCGGATGGCCGTGATTCCGGGGCGGCGGGGAATCCGCGTCCACACCCGGGATCAAACCTTGAGCAAAGCGTCGGAGGCAGAGGCGGGCGGCGTTACCCGGACGCGGGAGTTCCCTTCCACGCGCAGTTCCAGTTCCGGAAGCAGGGTGCGGATGCGGTCGTCGATCTTTTCCCGGCCTCCGCAGGTGTAGGCGACGAGCATCCGGATGCGCGGCGGCTCCATCGACTGGCAGACCTCCGACCGGGAGAGGGCCAGCGCGTTCTTGAGCAGCCAGCGGCCGATGTAGTCAAAGTCCTGCCGGATGGTGGTCAGCGGGGGATCGCTGTAATGGCTCGCCTCCGTGTCGTTGAAGCCGACAATGCGGTAATCCTGCGGCGCGCTCAGGCCGATCTTGTGCATGGCCGTCATGAAGCCGAGCGCGTATTCGTCGTCGTAGGCGATCACGGCCAGATCGCCCTGATACGCCTTCCAGCGTTCGGCGAGCTGATCCATCGCCGCGGCGCCGGGAGGGACGAGCCCGCAGAGGTTGGGCAGGTTGTGCCGGGAGGTGAAGCGCGCGTAGGCGATCAGCTTGCTCTGGAGGATCACGTCGTTGGCGGAGTCCGGGCCGATCAGCCCGATGCGGCGATAGCCGAGCGCGTCGTAGTAGCGGCAGATCATTTCCGTCGGCAGGATCGCGTTGACCTCGAAAACCGCCTGATGCTGGAACGAATTGTTCTCCAGGCCCGGGATCACCATCGGCAGGCTCACCGGCAGCGGGGATTTTTGCGCAAAGGCGCGGATTTCCTCCACCTGTTCATGGGGAAACCACGGGAGCGTGAGCGCCACGCATCCCTCCTTGCGAAGCAGGTCCGCCTGGGCGATCGCATCCTCGCCGAAATCGCGCACCCAGCCGGAGCGGAGTTCCACCGCCTCTTCCAGCCCGGCATGCGCGATCCCCTGCACGACCCGGTAGGCGTAGGCGTTCCCGCCCTGGTAGACGAGAATGCCGATCCGGTTTGCCTTCCTGGAATGCACGGGGCTCTGGTCCGGATGCCGGGCGATGAAGGTGCCGCTGCCGATGCGGCGCACCACCGTGCCGTCGTCCACCAGACGCTTGAGCGCCTTGCGGACCGTCAGGAAATTACAGCTGCACGCGATGGCCAATTCCCTCTCCGAGAGCAGCTTGGCACCGATCGGCAAGGTCTTTGCCAGTTGGCGGATCTCGGCCTCCACGCGCTGGTATTTGAGCTGGTTATGGCGATTTTTCACGAGCTTTGATTCCGGAAAAGTATAGCACTTTGGATGAAGACGTGACCAGAACTATATTGGAAGCGCCCTTCTGCAAATGGGGGTGAAATGACGTAGACGGCTGGTTTTTTCAAAATAGGGATAATCATCAAATCAGGGGTGATAGCTTCGTACCCGCCCTGTGACGGGGTCCACCTGGATGGTGAAATAGTTTGAGGGAAGCCCGGTGGCGGCGGTTTTCGGTGCGGTTTCGCCGTGGAGGGTGACGTACCAGAGTTCATCGGGCGGGGAGAGGCTGGTGCCTCCGGAGGAACGGAAAAGGAAGCCGACATACGGAGTCGCGCTCGTGGCCTGGGGCAAGGCTTCCTGCCCGGTGATGAGACCTGGAGAGCCTCCATTGAGAAGCGGGGAAAAGTTGGTTTGCGGAGCGAAAATGACTGCCCGCGGGAGATACCGGACCTTGCTCAGCGGCTCCGCCTTGGCCGGATCGTCCCCATCGGTCAGGAATGAACGGAACGCCCGGAACTGCCGGTCGTCCCCGCTCTCGGATTCGAGCCGGTAAAAGCGGACTTCCACGTTCCGGTTCCGGGCCAGCGCCACCTGGCGGGCGAGGTTGAACTCATCCACCACCATCGACCCCGCCGTGTTGATGCTTGAAGAGTTGAGGAGCGGCCCGATCGCCGGGGTCAGGAACGCGAAGAGAAAGATGAGGATCGCGATCACCGTCAGCAGTTCCGCCAGCGTGAAGGCGCGGACGCGACGGCGCCGGGCGGGGAAGGGGATGGAAGCGGCGGCTTTCATGGAGCGAATCGTTTGGTGCTGATGATCTGGAACTTGTACGGGCCGACCATCCCTTCGGGATCGTTTTCGTTGGTGGGCGTGCCATCCGCCTTCACCAGCGAATCCGCATTGGGATCAAGGTAGCGCTGGATGATGAACGAGCCGCGGAACTCGCCCGTCACGTGATCGCGCCCTTCCACGAATTCATCGGCGGGCGTCGTCTTTGATTTCATGAGCGATTGCGTGATCACGTGAACCGTGTAGGTGTTCGATTTCGTGGTCAGCCGCGGGTAGAGATTGCCGTAGGGCGATTCGCGCACGTTGTCACCGGTGAGCATGTAGTTTTCCCACCACTCTTCCATATCCTTGTAAACCGCCCCGGCGGCCGCCTGCCCGGGGTTCACGCTTTCCCCGGGCACGAGGTAGATGTCGCAGATTTCCGAGGCGGAGCGGAAGATGTCCCCGGAGTTGAACCGTTCCTCGAATCCCTGAAGCGTCCCGCCGTCACGGTCGAGATTGAGGCTGTAACGGAAATCGGACGGATTGTTCGCACCCCATTTGTAGCTGGTTCCCGCGCTGTTGGGGATCGCCATGATCCGGAGCGACTTGAGAGCGGCACGCACGGCGGTGTCCCGCGAGAGATAGGTGAACGGGACGATCTGGTAGTTCATGTTCACCTTGCCCGCCGTGGAGAACGGCTCGCTGATCGCGTACGGTTCCACGATCGGCATGGTAAAGAGGTCCAGGAAGGCGTGATCGGGAGGGGTCGTGTAGGGAGGGCCGGCGCGCGGCGTGCCGAACCCCGGGTGATCAGGGCCCGCCAGCGGGTTTTTGGCGAAAAGGAGCGTCCGCCACGGCGTGGAATTGGCGGGATCGGCGGGATCAATCGCGCTGGGGAGCGATCCGAACGCGACCGCCGAGGCGATCTGCCGGTTGGGGGAGAAGGAGCCTCCCGCTTCGCCTTCGATGATGTAGGTGCTGTCGCCGTAGGAGAGCCCGGTGGAGTAGTAGAGCGGCAGGTACTGGGTGGAGTTCGCCTTTGCGTTGGAGGTGGTTTCATCCGCCTTGTTGATGTAGGGGCCATCGGGCTGGGAGGCGATTCCCGTATCCCAGTCGCCGAGAATGGTGCCGCTCATGTACGCGCCCTCCAGCCCGCGCGGGACGATCGGCACCTTCCGGTTGCGGGCGTTGTTGCCGCGGTTCGGGTCGAGGTACGTCACGGTATTGCCCGGCAGCAGCCGGCCACGCGGATCGCCGCTGGCCCCCGCACCGGCATAGTATCCATTGGCATTGCTGGTGTCCGAGGGGCCCGCCATGCCGTCGATGGTGAGGCTGTGGATGAGCCGGGCGGATTCCTCCTTATCGCTGTATTTGCGGTTGTCTTTGGGCGTATCGACCGTTCCATGCCCTTCAAAGAACGTCTCGGGCACTTCCGGGAGCGCGGCAAAGAGCCGGTAATCTCCCCGGGCGACGCCGCCGTAGCGGGCTTCCACACTGCGGACGGTATCGCCCGCCCACGGGTTGACCGTCCAGCCGCTGACCAGCGGCAGCGGAGCGTGGGCATTATCCTCGGCGATGCCGTAGCGGCCGTTCTGCACGGTTGGCCGCCGCAGGTAGCTCAGGCGTTTGTCAAAATCCCGGAGGGTATCGTGCTGTTTGCTGGCGAGGGTGATGATCGTCTCTCCCTTGTCCACCTTCTTGTGGGCGAGTTTCGGCAGCGGCAGGTTATCCACCTTCGGAAAGCGGAGATGGATCGTCTGCACGAGATCGTCGTCATTGAGCGCCCGGGAGGTTCCCTGATAGATTTTGATCGTGATCGGGGTTTCCGGGATGTTGAAGGTCGTTCCGGTGGCGGTAAAGGAGCCGTAGAAAGGGTAGAACTGCGGATCGGGATTGTCCTCCACCGTCGGCCCGAGCGTCTTGGGCATCCGGGGCGGGCGCTGGAGGAAGCTTTCCAGCCCGGTCAACGCGGTCGAATTGATCGTGGAATCAAGGGAAGAGACCATGTTCACCAGCGGTCCCGAAGCAAAGCCCATGTTGAGATATTCAAGTCCCGTGACCACAAAGCGGGCGTGGTGACTCCAGGGGGGCGGGCCCGGCGAGGGGTTGAACGGCTCCAGAATCAGGACGACGCCGATCTCGTGTTCCGGGGCGGTTTCTTCGGAAAGCTCAAACTCCTCTCCGGTGAGGCGGATCGACTCGCTCAGCGGCATATCGGGGATGAGTTCATTTTCAAAGACCCTTCCTTCCGGGTAGTCGGTCTTCGTTCCGTTCATGGTGACGCTTCCCCCGGAGGGCACGGTCCCGGTGATCCTCAACGGGTCCTTGCGGTAGAAGACCAGCGCCGCCTCCGTGATGGTGGAAAAACGCCCGAAGCCCTTGGTTCCGTTCGGAAGGACCAGCGGCACCACCTGGGAATGGCCCGGTACGAGGTTGCCCGGGTTCGAATCGAACGGGGCGTAGAAATACTTCGGCGCGGAGCCGGTGCTGAACGTGTTGACGCTGCTGCGGGTAAAATCCCACATCTGGGTGAGGATCTGATCCCGCGATCTCGGGTATTTGCTCGCGATCGTGCCGCCGAGCCCGGGGATCGGGGCGGAAGTCAGCGTTTGCAGATACCGGTAAAGCTCCTGATTGCGGGGGATGAGATTCCAGTCCATCGTCGGGCTCTGGCTGCTCGGGATCGGGTTCTGCGTCGCGGAGGTGTAGGTGTTGTAGCGCTGGAAGTAATACGGGCGCGCGCCGATGGTGGAGCAGAAGGCGATCAGCCGGTCCTGCGCGTTGCGGGCGGCTGCGTTGGCCGGGTCCGCGACATTGCCCGTGTTCGCCTGCAACGGCCAGAGGGTGACGCGCGGCTTGTTGAAGAGGTTTACCTCCGGGGCGCGGCTGGTGGCCGTGAGGAAAAAACGGCTCCTTTCGATCTCGCCCGGGATGAGGTTGTCGTTTTCCTTCAGCGGATTGAGGACGCGAACTTCTTCCTTGGTGACCGGATCCTCGGTGAAGGCGGTTGCATGGAAGATGAATTCATCAACCGACGCGAAAAGGCGGTCGGTATCCATGACGAGCGGAACGGCGGTGTGGTTGACCACCATCGTCCCGCCATTGCTTCCCCCGCCGACGATCTTCGGGATGATCCCGTAAATCCGGTTCTTGTAATCAAGCTCCGACTCGTTGTTGAAGCGGGGGAAGACGGGGCTGAGCGAAGTCATCGCGGGATGTCCCGGGTAACGCTGGAACTCGCCCTGCGTCGGCATGCTCAGGGCAAGCTGCTTTTCATACCCGGCCTTGAGCACATCGATCGTCCCGCCCGATTCCTTCTGGATGACGGGAGCGTCCGCCCAGGGCCGGTCCCAGTAGGTGCCTTCCGAGGCGGTGTTGATGTTGACCTTGCCCGTTTCGTCATCCGTCCAGAAGGCGACGCGCCCGATGATCGAGTTCACGCTTCCATCCGGCAGCGTCTCTCCGGCTCCGGCGACTTTCCGGGTCGTCGGGTCCATGGCCACGAGCCGCCCGTTTTTGAGCACGTAGAGCCACTGCACCGGCATCGGAACCGGGTTCGTCTGGCTTGCGCTCGTGGCGATGGCGGCATTGGCCGTGTCGAGGAAAGCGCCTTCGATCGGCGGAGCCGCCCCCTCGAGCGCCGAATCGGGCGACTCGAGCGGGGCGACCGCTTCCGGGCTGATGATCGGGTAATGCCGCACACCGCCGACGCTGACCGGTTTGTTCAGGTCGGTGTAAAGATTGGCATTTGCAGGAGAAGCCCAGTTGTTGGGGATTTCCGCGGAAAAATTGGCGATCGGGTTGTAGCTCCCGCCCACGCGAAGCTGGCCGGAGGAGTAGAGCTTGTATGCCGCCACAGCCTCGCCGGTGTCATCGTAAGTCCGGATCATGCCCGGCTGGGAGGCCCAGGCGTATTCCGGGGTGGCGGTGGCATCCTGAATCTGCGAGATCACGATGTTGACCGCGGAATCCGCCAGCGACCGCGCCTTGGTTTCATCCGCGTAGCTCTTGGCGGATTGCAGCTCCGTGGAGACGCTGCTCAGAAAGGCGACCACGAGGACCGCCACAAGGACGAGCATCCCCATCACCACCACCAGCGCGAAGCCGGAGGCGCTCCGGGGTGTCCCGGCGGAGCCGCCGGGGTGGCGGATGGCGCGGGCGCCCGTGTCGCGCCCGCTGCGGTGGGAGGAGGGGAGGGGTGAATTCATGCGCATGGCATTGCTGGGGAGTTATTTGGCATCACGCATGATCAGGTCCGTGCTGAAGACCCGGTAGGTCAGCCGTTGCGTGTTGCCGGTGAGGTTGCCCGGTCTGGCATTGCAGATATCCTCCACGGCCCGGATGTCGTCATCGAGCCGGGAGGCGTCGGTGAAAAGATTGGTCTGGGCGAGGTCGATCGCCGCGGGGGGCGTCGTGCTCCCGCCTTGAAGGCGAACGGCGGAGCTTTCGTCAATGACGATCATCACCACCCGCATCAGCGGCGGGAGCCGGTCGTGGCGTTTGCGTTCCGCGGTGGAACCAGTGATGGGATAGGCGGTGAAGCCGTCGGGGGGGAACGGCGGGGAGGCGGCCGGCCAGGCCGGGTCCGTCGACGCACCGAAGGGGACGCGCGAGTTGTAGTTGTAATTGGGAGCGAGCGAAACCCCGCGCCCCGCCGCCGTCGGGAGATCCTCCCGGGAGGGAAGCCTCGGCAGCAGGACGAAGGCGATCACATTCTCGGCGATCACCCGGCTGTTGCCCAGGGCGTGTTGGCGGAACCAGTCATTCTGCGCCTTGCCTGGAGCGTAGACCGTCAGCGTTTCGGTGCGCTGGCTCATCTCCATGAGGCGGAACCGGTAACGGGGCTGGTAGCCCGGCGTGTCGCGGACGTGGACGGGGACCATCGTGGAGGCATCGTCAAACTGAAGGAAGTAGCCGCAGGCGTTGAGGGCGTTGTTGAGTTGCGGGTAGAACGCCGAGTAACCGAGCGGGGCCTGAAAAAAGACGGCATGGGTCTGCGTGGTGATCCCGGTATCCCCGGGGGGGAGCAGCGTGGCGGCCTGCCCGGAGACGAAGTGAAGATCGGAGATCAGGTCGTAGGTGGCCGGGGCGAAGGAGGCCAGCGCCGCGCCGCCGAGGTTCTTTCGCGGCGTGTTGCTTGCGTCGTAATAATCGTAGTAGGCATTGAGCGTCGCCTGGCTCAGGTTGCGGCTCATGGATTCAAAGCCCGCCCGCGCTTCCTGAAACGCCTGAATGCGCATGGCCGAACTGCGCCAGAGCGAACTCGTCTGGTCGGTCATCTGGATCACCACGCCGACGATGATCGCCAGCAGCGCCAGGGAAACCAGCATCTCGACCAGCGTGAACGCCCGCGGGTGGTGGCTCTCGGGATGGTTGGCGCCTCTGGACATAGGGGGGAAAGGGGAGGGAAAGGGTTCAGTTCTCCTGCGGTGCGTCATTTCTGGGGATTTGCCGGAAAGCTTCGCTCCGGAACGCGCGTGATCCTGCGATCCCTTTACGGGACGGCTCCCGGGACAGCTTTTGGCCATGCCGTTTCCGGATGGATGCGATCCATGCGATCCCCCGTGGCTGGCTCCCATTGCGTTTTCAGCGTCCGTTGTCGGGAATCAACAAAACATAGCGCCTGGAGTCGCGGCTCAAGGTCGGGTCGGTCTGTTGATCGGTCCGGGAGGCTTTCGTGTTAAGAATGCTGATGGTGACGGTCGCCAGCCTCTGGGTG